>Ga0315277_10000801_pt1 | contig 48536 bp, 48 predicted proteins | sample YL17G05_15_MG_FD_203695 | JGI IMG/M metagenome (GOLD analysis project Ga0315277, IMG submission 203695) | Sediment microbial communities from Yellowstone Lake, YNP, Wyoming, USA - YL17G05_15 | ecosystem: Environmental > Aquatic > Freshwater > Lake > Sediment | place: USA: Wyoming | collected... | reverse complement strand
CGAGCAATATGCAGACATTCTGCAGATCGGGGCCCGCAATATGCAGAACTTTACGTTCCTGAGGGAGCTTGGAAAGACCTCAAAACCCGTGTTGTTGAAACGGGGTCTCGCCGCAACCATCGAAGAGTGGCTGATGTCTGCCGAGTACATCCTCTCGGGTGGCAATTACCAGGTCATTCTGTGCGAGCGGGGAATCCGGACCTTTGAGACTGCCACACGCAACACGCTTGACGTCGGCGCCATCCCGGTCGTGAAGAAGAAGAGTCATCTGCCGGTGATTGCCGATCCCTCGCATGGTATTGGCATCCGAGACAAAGTTATCCCCATGGCACGGGCCTGCGTCGCGGCTGGTGCCGACGGTCTCATCGTCGAAGTTCATCATGACCCCGATCATGCCAAGTCTGACGGGGCGCAGTCGCTTTTCCCCGAGCAGTTCGCCCAAATGATGAAGGAAACGCGCCTGATCGCTCAGGCAATCGGACGGTCAATCGCATAGTGCCACGACAGGTTCATGAAGAATTTCGCACGAACTGATTCTCCCTTTGCTCGAATCACCATCGTTGGCGTCGGCGTCATCGGCGGTTCGCTGGGTCTTGCCATCAAGAAGCGATTCCGGTCCGTCGTGATCACGGGGGTCGACCGGCCGGAGGTGTTGCAGAAAGCTCTCCGGCGGGGCGCAATCGATGCTGCCGCCCCGCGCGTTGCTTCAGCCGTTCAGAACGCCGATCTCGTCCTTCTCGCCACGCCCATCTCTTCGATCCTCAGACTTCTTCCTCAGGTCGGCCGCTCTGTCGGGCCGCACACTATTGTGTCAGACGTTGGCAGCGTCAAGAGGGAAATTGTGCGCAGCGCCCGTAGGCATTTTCCCCGCGGTACGTTCGTTGGTGGTCACCCGATGGCGGGAGTAGAATTGTCCGGCATTGAAGCGGCGCATCCGCTGCTCTTCGAGAACGCTGTGTACGTACTCACTCCTGCAACCCCTCGCTCACCAGCAGGAGTCAGGAGGTTTGCGCGGTTCCTCGAGGAGCTTGGCGCTCGGGTAGTGACGATGGATCCCAAGCTCCACGACGAGGTGGTCTCTGTCGTCAGCCACGTACCTCAGTTGACCGCCGTGGCACTCACGAATGTGGCGGGAAGCCGGCATCGCTCCAGTCCGGAATATCTTCGTCTGGCAGCAGGCGGATTCAGAGATTTGACTCGCGTCGCATCGAGTCGTCCCGAGATCTGGCATGACATTCTGTCGTCCAATCGCGATGAGATCGAGCATGCCCTTGATCTCTTGATTCGTGAACTTCGTCGGTACCGCGAAGCGCTTCGGATGAAAGGGAAACCGTTCGCACGGATCTTTCAGGAGGCTCGTGCAACCCGAGGAAGGATCCCGCAATCGATGAAAGGCTTTCTTCACCCCCTTGAAGAAGTGTACGTGTTTGTAGAGGACCAACCAGGGATGCTCGCGAAACTCACGGTTTCGCTGACGAGGGCGAGGATCAACATCAAAGATCTCGAGTTGATGAAAATTCGCGAAGGCCGGGGCGGTACATTCCGGCTTGCATTCGAATCCCGCGAGGTTGCCGCCAAGGCTGTTACGGTGCTTCGCAAGACAGGCTTTGAAATCGGTGGCTAATAGCATCGACGCGTTTCTATTTCTCGGAAAGTCTTCTTTCAAGCATGGGAAATAACAGCCCTCATAATATCTTGCCTCTCGGCTGTCTGCACTATTCCTTGGCACAATATTTGACCCGAAGAAGTATTATTTCAAGTTGCGTTACGAGAATGGAGGAACGTTAGATCATGACGGTTAGTCAACTGGCAAAGTCGATCGCCGAATCTCCTACGCTGAAACTCAACGAAGAAGCGAGACTTCTGCGCGAGAAGGGCGAGGCGGTCATACACCTGGGGGCAGGCGAACCGAAGAACAAAGCACCGATCTCGGCGATCCTGAGCTCAGCAGCGAAACTGAACGCGGGAGATGTCAAATACACACCGACCGATGGCACTCCTTCACTCAAGAAGGCAATTGTGAAGTACATGGAGGAGAATTACGACAGGGTTGTCGCACCCGAGAACATCATCGTCTCAGCGGGAGCAAAACAATCGGTCTATAATCTTCTCTACTCGCTCCTCAATCCACAGGACGAGGTCATCATCCTGGCTCCGTACTGGGTCAGCTATCCCGAGATGGTCAGAATGGTGTACGGTGTACCGGTCATCGTTACGCCGGAAGACGGGAGCTTCTATCCTCGGATGGAAGACATCCTGAAGGCGGTGACGTCGTACACGCGAGCCATCATCGTCAACAGTCCTAATAACCCTTCGGGTGTCATGTACTCCGAAGAGCTGATTGCGCAGATCATCGAATACTGTGAGAAGAAGGGCATCTATGTCATCATGGATGACATTTATCACAGGCTTATCTTTGACGGCAAGAAATGGCCTTCGTGTTATCGCTTCACGAAGAAGGACACCGAGTCGACGCATGTGATTGTCGTAAACGGAGTGTCGAAGCTGTACGGGATGACGGGATTCCGGATCGGGTGGACGGTCACGAACAGAAACCTGATGACCATTCTCTCAAATGTGCAGGGCCAGATTACTTCGTGCACTTCGGTTCTTCTCCAGGCCGCGGCCGAGGGAGCGCTGACGGGACTCCAGAGCCACATCGACACATTGCGGATGACGCTAGAGAACAACCGGAATGTCATGATGCAGGAGCTCTCTTCGTTCACGGGAGTCAAGATCACGAAGCCGGATGGAACGTACTATTGCCTCCCCGATTTCCGGGCATACTCGAACGATTCGGTGAAGCTTTCCCAAATGCTTCTCAAGAGAGCGCTTGTCGTGACTGTGCCGGGGAAAGAGTTCGGCATGGAGGGACATCTCCGCCTGAGTTATGCGGGATCGATTAAGGATGTTACCGAAGGAGTTGCGCGGATCAAGTGGGCCCTCGATCCAAATTCGGCAAACGAAATCTATATTGGGGACCGTAAACTTGTGAGGGATTGGCTATGAACAATATTTTGGACATCAAAACTCCCGCTCAGGACCAGGCGTCTGCCCTCAAGAGTGACTACGGTTTGGAGAACCATGGCCTCGCAAACCTGCGGATGGCGTACTGGAACCTTCCGACGGAAGCCCTCTACGAAGAAATCGCGTTCAGAAAAGAAGCCCGGATCTCACACATGGGGGCGATTGTCGCAAACACCGGAAAACATACAGCACGGTCTGCAAATGACAAGTTCATCGTCAAGGAGCCGATGACGGAAGAGAAGATCTGGTGGGGTCAGTACAACAGGCCCTTCAGCCCCGACAAGTTCCATGATCTCTACAATCGTCTTCAGGGATTCCTCCAGGGCCGCGATCTTTTTGTCCAGGATTGCTATGCCGGAGCGGATCCGAACTACCGGATGCCGATCCGCATCATCTGCGAACATGCCTGGCATGCGATGTTTGTACGGAACATGTTCATTCTTCCGAAGACCAACGAGGAATATCGACGGCACATTCCCGACTTTACAGTGATGGCGGTGCCGTCCTTCAAGGGAATACCTCAAATCGACGGGACTGCCGCCAACACATTTATTGTGCTGAACTTTGCCCAGAAGCTGTGTCTCGTCGGCAACACGGCGTACGCCGGTGAGATCAAGAAATCGATCTTTACCATTCTCAACTATGTGCTCCCGCTGGACGGCGTCATGTCGATGCACGCATCAGCAAACGTCGGCAAAGATGGTGATGCAGCGATCTTTTTCGGACTCTCGGGGACAGGGAAGACTACCCTGTCGGCCGACCCGAAACGCGGATTGATCGGCGATGATGAACACGGCTGGAGCGATGAAGGGGTATTCAATATCGAGGGTGGGTGCTACGCCAAAGTCATAAAACTGTCGCAGACCGCGGAGCCCCAGATCTACGCTACGACCGGCATGTTCGGAACAATCCTTGAAAATGTTGTGTACGATCTCGTCACGCGCATGATCGACCTCGACGACGAGTCTATTACGGAAAACACCCGTGCTTCCTATCCGCTTGAGTACATCAGCAACGCGATCCCGACCAAGATGGCGGGGCATCCGAAAAACATCATCTTGCTGACCTGCGATGCCTCAGGGGTGATGCCGCCGATCGCGAAGCTGACACCCGAGCAGGCGATGTACCAGTTCATATCCGGGTATACATCAAAGATCGCAGGCACAGAAGTGGGTCTGGGGAAAGAGCCGGAAATGACATTCAGTACGTGTTTTGGGGCGCCGTTCATGGTCCACCATCCTTCGTTCTATGCCGACTTGTTGAAGCGAAAGATCCTGAAGCATGGCGCCCATTGCTGGCTGGTGAACACTGGCTGGATCGGCGGCGCGTACGGTGTTGGCAAGAGAATCAGCATCCGCTATACGAGACGGCTTCTGGAAGCGGCGCTGACAGGAGAATTGTTGAAGGCTGAGTTCGTGGCCGATCCGGTCTTTGGTTTTGGTGTTCCCAAGAGTTGCGACGAAGTACCTGCAAGTGTGCTCGATCCTTCCGCATCATGGGCCAGCAAGGATGTTTATCTTCAGAAGTACAAGCAACTCGCTGCGCGCTTCATCGAGAACTTCAAGAAATTCGAATCGGGTTGTCCACCGGAGGTTATTAAAGCAGGACCGAGGATCTGAGAGACGAAGCCGGGCGATGAGATCATCGCCCGGTGCCGTTTTTAAGGGATTCTGATGCTGAATGTTACTCCCCGGTCTTCTTCGGGGTGTCGGGCTTCGGAAGAGGTGTCGGCTTGGATTCCGTTTTCGACGGGTTTCCGTTTGACGATGAATTGGACGACGGTGATCCTGTCTTCTTGTAGTCGGTGACGTAGAAACCGCTCCCTTTGAAAATCATTCCGACTCCGCCCGCCATGAGTCGCTTGAGCGCCGGTTTGCCACACGAAGGACAGACGACCAACATCTCGGCTTTCATCGATTGAAATTCTTCGAAGGTGTGACCGCACTCTCTGCATTTGTAATCATAAGACGGCATGCAGCTGTACTTCCTTTCTACGCCAGCTTCTTGAAACCGCGTTCCAGCCGCTCGGCTGCTTTCTCGGGCACCGACAGGGGCTTCAACGCTTCGATCCCTCGCTCCCGGTCTTTCGCGGGTGCATTTTCGCCGTCAGCTTCTCCAGGACGTGCGGAGGGACGAAATCTCTGACGTCGCCCTTATGCCGGGCGATCTCGCGGACAACGCTTGAGTTCAGATACGTGTACTTTTCATTCGGCATGAGAAACACAGTCACGAGGTCCTCATCGAGCTTTCGGTTCATCAGCGCCATCTGCAGCTCATACTCGAAATCGGAGATCGCCCGAAGTCCACGCACGACGGCGGTCGCTTTTTTCTTCCGGGCGTACTCGACGAGGAGGCCGTCGAAGGAATCGACTTCGACCCCCCTGAGTGTCCGGACGGAATCGCGGATCATCTCCAGGCGCTCCTCTTCTGAGAACAATGGATCCTTTGCAGAGTTCCGTGCAATGGTAATAATGACTTTGTCGAAAAACTTGAGCGCCCGCTCGAGAATATCGAGGTGGCCATTGGTGATGGGATCGAAGGTCCCGGGGTAGATCGCAATTTTCATTGGAAGTCCTCAGACGTGATTCAAAGATGTTGGGACTGATTGCTTTGACTTGGCCTGCAGCACGAGGACCATGGTTTGTCCGAAGGGTTTTCGAATGATGTCGTACATCGCCTCTGAAGGCTCGACCGGACTTCCTTTGCTGTGCTCCATCACGACGAACGTGCCTTCCTTCAGTACCGGAGATGAATAGAGCGCTTCCGGAAGCTCTCCGATTCTTTCAAGGCGGTAGGGGGGATCCACAAACACGACGTCGAAGGATCGCCGGGTATTCTTCAGAAACCAAAACACCTCTGCAGAATACACCGAACAGCGGTCTCCACATCCGAGGTTGCCAATATTCGACTCCAGGACCTGGAGTGACTGTTGTGACCGATCGACAAAAATGGCGTGATGAGCCCCGCGGCTGAGTGCCTCCAGGCCGAGGCTCCCGCTCCCTGCGAACAGGTCGAGCACTTCGATCCCTTCGAAATCCAGACGGTTCGTCAGAATATCAAATATCGTCTGTTTCGCCCGATCGGTAGTAGGCCGCACTGAGAGATCGTCGACGGTCGAGAGCGTGCGTCCCCGATACTGTCCTGCAATGATCCTCATTCAGTTCGTAGAGCCAGTCCTACCGCCGCTGCAAACCTTGAACTATCCTTCACGTAATCTTCAGACACCTTTTTTGACGGAACGAGGTTGCGGACGGCGTCGAGAAGAACCGGGGTAACTCCTGCTTCTCGCTGGAGTTGTTGAAGTGTTTGCGGTGTTATGTCAAAGCCGTACAGCAAGGCCTTGGTGGGGGATGAAGATCCACTTTTCTGTTCAAGATACTGCTTGTAGGAAACGACACTCTTCTTCAAATCGTCGGGATGCCCGAGCCTGAATCCCCGGTAGTCCATATACTGACCCTGGATGACAAGGCTGGCATCGAGGCCGTGGCCTCGGCTTCCGAGAAAGATCAGACTTTCCTTCAGGAGCTCGGGATGACAGTGACGGAGCGTCTTCTCAGCGCTGAAGTGATCGATATCGACGAGGTGAACTTGAAGCCGCAATTCGCTCGCAGCGCGTTTCAGGAAGGCAACCAATCCCCGACGGACACCGACGAGAAACACCTGCTTGGTTTTCTTTTCTGAGCCAGGAATCGGATATGCGCTGATAATAAATTCCTTGACAGGAACGTCGGGATAGAATTGCTCAAATTCCCAGTGCAGGTGAGCTGTCAGACTCACTCCCTGAAGCGAAGCGTCAACAGGAATGACCTGGATCATGAGCGGCTCCGTGGGGAGGGCGAAGGAAATCGTTTTCGAATGGACCTTGTTCTGTTTGATCAACTCCTCGAGTTCGTACACGAACGTGAACAACTGGGGGTGGTCGGGAGAGAAGTTCGTGTCGCGCGTGAAGTCAATGGCCGTGCTGCGTTCGCAGAGCACCGTGACGGTCTTTTTCTTCGCATGATCGATCTCGGCCAGTTGGATCTGGCCCTTATAGAAGGAGACTCCGACATAGTATGAGGATCGCATGGTTCTCTTGTGCCTTTCCCGTCCGCTGTGAGAGGGAGACGACAGAATCTCTAGCCGCTAGTGAATGGAGATAAACGGTTTTAACTTCTCCAGTTTCTTCTTGCTGATTCCTTTGATGTTCTGCAAATCTTCGACTGCGCCGAACTGGCCTTCCTGCTCCCGGTGCTGTACGATGCGTTCGGCAAGTGTCCGGCCGATTCCTGGAAGAGAGAGGAGCTCCGCCATCGATGCACTATTGATGTTCAACAAATGGTCTTGATGTCCCGGGTCCGGCAGCGCAGTATCGGCGGCAATCCGTGCCTGGAACGCAGCAAAAGAACTGTCAGCAGCATGATAATTGAACTTCTGCTCGGGTGGGAAGGCCTCCTGGTAGTACCGGATCGCCGCCCCCACGATCAACGTCCCCGTCAGGAAGAGGATGACCCTTCGTTCTGCCGGAGTCAACGAGAGCCAGTTGATCAACCGCTGGAGCATGGGTTTTTACGAAAACGCGTCTTTCACCTTGTCGAAGAAGGTCTTGGAATGGCCGTGGCGTTCTTCCTCGCTGGGAACGATGTGCTCGTGAGATTCCAGTTGCTTCAGCAGCTCTTTCTCTTTGGAGTTCAGCTTTGAGGGGACCCAGACGTTGATGCGCACGAGCTGGTCACCGCGTCCGTAGCTGTTCAAATGAGGAATGCCCCGCTCTCGCATCCGCAGGAGGCGTCCGGCAGGCGTGCCCGCCTCGATGGTGAGCTTCGCCTTGCCGGCAAGCGTAGGGATTTCGATTTCTCCTCCCAGTGCTGCCATCGGGAAACTTACATTGAGGTCGTAGATAATATCATCGCCGCTGCGCGTGAAATAGTGGTGAGGTTGCTCCTCGATCAAAACAATGAGGTCGCCTAGAGGACCTCCCCGTTGTCCGGCATTGCCCTGGCCCTGGAGAGGGATGTAATTCCCTTCAGTGACACCGGCCGGGACATTGACCTTGATTGTCGTTTCTCCGGGCAATCGACCTTCTCCGTGGCAGTTTGAGCAAGGGTCACGGACGACCCGTCCCTCGCCACCGCATGTGGGACATGTCGTGATATTGACGAACTGGCCGAACATCGAACGGGAAACCTGGCGCAGCTCTCCGCTTCCTTGACATTGCGGACACGCGGAACTGCCCGTGCCCGGTTTGGCGCCCGAACCGCTGCAGACATCGCATTTCTTTTGTTTCTTGACCTTGATCTTTTTTTCGACGCCGGTGGCGATCTCTTCGAGCGTCAGAGCGAGCTTGACCTTCAGATCGGCCCCCGGAGTGCCGTGATGCGTCCGTGAGGTTCGCCGTCCGCGAGCAGACCCTCCGAAGACTTCGTCGAAGATTCCTCCGCCGAATCCACCTCCAAAAATGTCACTGAAGGCGGAGAAAATATCGTTCACATCGTGGAATTCGCGATAGTTCGTTCCCCTCATCCCTTCGTGACCGAATTGATCATACCGCCGGCGCTTGTCCTGATCCGAGAGCACCTCATACGCCTCAGCGGCCTCCTTGAAATGCTCCTCCGCGTCCTTGTTTCCAGGGTTTCGATCAGGATGGAACTTCAGTGCCATCTGACGATATGCTTTTTTAATCTCGTCCTGGGATGCGGTTTTGGAGACTCCCAGAATTTCATAGTAGTCGCGCTTGGCCATACGAACGATCAGTGCTCCTGCGTCGGCTTTGATGGGGCGGTGGATCCGCTGGCATTCACTTCGATTCTGTTCTCACCGCCTCCGGACTCTGTCGGAGTCGCGGACACGATAACCTTGGCATGACGGAGAACCCGATCGTCAAGCATATACCCCTTTTCCACGACCTCGATGACCATGTGGGGAGGGACGTCATTGCGTGGCACTTGAAGGAGTGCATCATGATAATGAACATCAAACTCTTTCCCCAGAGAATCGATTTGCTTAATGCCCTGGGCGTCGAGAAACTTCAGCAATTTCTGATAGATAAGCTCCACACCCTTGGCAAATGCTTCGGTTTCGCGGGTGTCCTTGCTCAGCTTCAGTGATCGTTCAAAATCATCTATGACCGGCAAGAGGCTCTGGAGCACGTCAAATTTGCCATACTTGACAATAGATGCCGCTTCATTCTCGGCCCGTTTTCTGAAATTGTCGAATTCGGCGACCTTGCGTAAGAGAAGGTCCTTGTAGTATTCGACCTGTTTTTCGGCCTCTCCAAGCCGCGAGGCCAAGTCCTGGTCCCTGCCCGGTTCGGAAATCTCGCGTGCGTCCGATCCCGGTTCTGCCTGCCGGTTCTGTGTGTCCTGGTCGTTCAGTTCTGCCATACCTTCTTGATTTTCGTTCACGGCCACGTGCTAGCTCCTCATCATTTTTGCTACAAGCATTGCGACATGATCGACGAGCGGTATCAACTTGGCGTATTCCATTCGCTTCGGCCCGATAATGCCGACTCTCCCCGTGACTCCTTCCATTTCGTATGTCGCCGATACTATGCTATAGTCCTTTGCCTTCCTCTCGTCATTTTCCGACCCGATTGTCACAACGGCGGTCTTATCGGAGTCTTCGTGCTTCTCGAGCAAATGCACGATGATGTCGTCATTTTCGATAAGCTCGATTACGCTCCTAAAGTTCTTCGGATCGATAAACTCTGGCTGGTCTATGATGTTCTGAGTCCCGGAGATGTGCACTTTCTCGCGGTCTTTCATGTCATCGAACAGGTGATCGACGGATTCGATGAACAGCCGTATCAATCCTGAGCGTTCGTCCTGGACATCGCGCGTTCGTTCGACAAATGATTCCCGTATCTGTCTCAGCGTCAGCCCCGCAAGACGCTCATTGAGAATCCTGGAGACGTGTTCAAGAGATTCCCGTTTGATCTCAACGCCAACCTCCATCATGAGGGTCTTCACAAGCCCCGACCGGATCGATATGACGACCAGCAAACGGGAACTGGATATGGGGATGAGTTCGAGGCGTTCGAAAATCCCGCTGCTGATGTGCGGGGATGAGACGACACTCAGTTGCTTCGAGATTTTCCCGAGGAGTCGGGAGGTCTCCCGGAGCATCGAATCGGGCTCGGAGGTGCTGCTCAGTTGCTGTTCGATCTCGAACTTTTCCTTCTCAGAAAGGGCCTGCACTTCCATCAGGTAGTCTACGTAGTAGCGGTACCCCAGGTCGGTCGGAATTCTCCCGGCCGAAGTATGAGGTTGAGCCAGAAGCCCGAGTTCCTCGAGATCTGCCATCACATTCCTGATGGTAGCGGGGCTCAGCTGGGATTCAAAATGTTTCGAAATGTATCGGGATCCGACGGGGACGGCGGAGAGAATAAAATTGTAAACAACGTGGCGCAGGATATCGCGCTCCCGCTCGTTCAGTGGTTCCGACATTCCAGGTGTGATCATTGAAAAAAGCCCTAATTTTCAGCGTAAAATTAACGATTTTTTGCGCGGTTGTCAAGGTGGGTGCACTGGCACACGCCAAATGCAATCAACATGTTCGGATTCCGCAGGCCACTGCGAACGACGCTGTGCACATTCTCCACTTTGAGTGTTCTTTCGGGTGAATGACAATCGAAGGAGTTGCAGCGAGGTGAATCGGTTCTGTGACGCAGCGCGCTGTGTCGGTGGTGTCTCTTTTTTGCTGAGGATAGAATCGAGAACGCGTGCGTGGCAACTCATTTGCGTCAGCACTCATTTCTTGCTATCTTTTGCTCCGCCGGAATACATGGTGACATGAAAAAATGAGCGATCCTTTGATAGCAAAACTCGCACTGGAAAATGGTACCGTCTTTACGGGCGAAAGCTTCGCGGCGTCCTCGGAAGTCACAGGGGAAGTGGTCTTCAACACGAGCATGACGGGCTATCAGGAAATTCTCACGGATCCGTCTTACGCCGGCCAGATAGTAACGATGACCTATCCGCTCATTGGCAACTACGGCATCAATGCAGAAGATCTCGAATCTGTGAAACCGCAGGTCGCCGGTTTTGTCGTCAAGGAGTACTTCGATTTCTACAGCAATTTCAGAGCTTCAGGCAGCCTCGGCGAGTGGTTGGAGGCACACAAGATTGTTGCGATCCAGGGCATAGACACCAGGATGCTGACCAGGATGATCCGAACAGTGGGGGCGATGAGGGGGATCATTTCCACCGTTGACATGGATGACGGGAGCCTGGTCGAAAAGGCGCGGCGATCGCCGAGTATGAATGGGCTTGACCTGGCAAAAGAGGTCTCGACATCGTCGACCTATCACTGGAGCGAGATCGATCGTACACCATTCGCATTGAAGCCAGGAGTGGGCGGAGGCGGGAAACGAAAGTTCGTTGTGGTCTATGATTTCGGTGTGAAACAGAATATCCTGCGCCGCCTCACGTCGTACGGATGCAAGCTGACGGTTGTCCCCGCTTCATTTCCTGCCGAAAAAGTCCTGGAGATGGGGCCGGATGGCGTTTTTCTCTCGAATGGTCCCGGTGATCCGTCAGCCGTTCGATATGGCATCCAGAATATCAAGAAGCTTGTTGGGGAAAGGCCGATTTTTGGCATCTGCCTTGGCCACCAGCTTCTTGCGCTTGCGCTGGGTGGGGAGACCTTCAAACTGAAGTTTGGACATCGGGGCGCAAACCATCCCGTGAAGAATCTCCTGACTGGGGCTATTGAGATAACCTCTCAGAATCACGGCTTTGCTGTTGACCCGCAATCACTCGATACGAACAAGATCGAAATAACGCACGTCAACCTGAATGATGAGACCAACGAAGGATTGCGTCATCGTGAACTCCCCGTCTTCAGCGTGCAGTACCACCCCGAAGCTTCACCCGGTCCCCACGACAGCGATTACCTCTTCGGGCAGTTCATGACGATGATCGAGCAGGAGAGGGTTTCAGCTGCCCGTCCGTGACAGGTTCGCCCGTCCACCCCTCCACTACTGCACTCTGCCGTACTTTTTCAAGAGCTCCACAACCTTGCCGATGGGAAGTGCTTTGATTTCTCTTCCCTGGTGACCCTTGGTGTCTGTGGCTTTGAGGAGAGAATTGTCGATTGCCTCTTCCGTTGCTTCGACCACCGCCTGGAAAAGGGGAGAAAGGTCGTCGTCTCGGAGCCGCGTTGATGGAACCTCCCGCTGGTCGGTAGGATGTATCCGAAGGGTTTCCGAGGTGGTGAATGCAATCACGTAGTCTCCGCTTCCGTGGCTCATGGATGACCCGGTTCGTCCAAGGGCAAGCGTTGCACGTTTGGCCAAACGTTTGAGCTGTTGGCTGTTGGCGGGTGCATCGGTCGCGACGACAATCATGCACGAACCATCACCGCGCTTCTGAATCTCATTCCTATAGCTGAATTGCCCCAGCTCCTTGCCGATCGGAACGCCTGCCAGGTCGAGGACACCTCCGAAGTTCGTTTGAACGAGGACACCGACGGTATATCCTCCAAGGGAAGCGGGCAAGACGCGTGAGCTCGTTCCGATGCCGCCTTTCCAGCCAAAACACACCGTTCCAGTGCCGGCTCCGACGCACCCTTCCGCCACGGGACCCGTCGTCGCATGACGGATAGCTTCGGTCGCGTGCTGCGGTGTCACTGAGCGGAGCCGTATGTCGTTCAATCCGCCGTCATTTGTTTCGCCCACAATCGGGTTGATAGAACGCACGTTCTCATTCCCCGGCAGGGCAAGCATAAAATCCACCACTCCGCGGGCCGCATCCCACACGCTCAGTGTATTCGTCAGGAGAATCGGAGTTTCGATCTGCCCGAGTTCCTCCAGTTGTGTGGTCCCAACGAGTTTTCCAAAGCCGTTTCCCACGAAGAGAGCTGCGCAGACTTTTTCGCGAAAGAGATTCCCGCTGTGGGGGATGACAGCGGTGACGCCAGTCCGGATGCTCTCGCCTTCTATGAGCGTGGTATGTCCGACGAGAACTCCTGCGACGTCCGTGATGGCGTTGTACTTGCCCGTCTGAAAAATCCCAATCTCCACGCCGAGATCGCGAAGGCGCGTGCGGTTGGCGGATTGAGAGAAGACCGTGGCAGCGGCGATGATCAGGGCAGTGGAAACGGCTAGGGTGGATCTCATGGTTTCACTCCTCAGCGAAGACGAGTCGTGCTATTCGGTAGTGGCCGAGCGGAGTTCCTTGGCCCGCAGTTCAATCTGCGACCATACCCGTAAGAGGTTCTCCCCGCAGACCTTACGTATTTCTGCCTCGGAGAACCCGCGCTTCAGAAGTTCATAGACAAGATTGGGGTACTGGGAGACGTCCTTGAGACCAGTCGGAAGTGACTCGCCGACTCCGTCGAAATCAGAACCGATGCCAACATGGTCAATTCCCACAAGACTCTTGACGTGGTCGATGTGGTTTGCAACGTCAGAGACATCGGCCATCGTGATCGGGTGGTCTTTGCTATGCTGCTCGATATAGCTCTGTGCTTCCGGGTCGCTGAACTTGAGATTCCGGGCCTTGAAGTACGCCGTGACTTCCTTCATCCCTTTGTCTTCATAGTTGCGATACTCCTCGGTAAGGAAGGAGGAGCCAAAGTTGATCATGATGATTCCGCCTGTCGCCGCGAGGAGCTTGATCATATCGTCTGACATGTTTCGCTCAAATCCAGGCGTGAAGTACCGGCAAGAAGAATGTGAAGCGATCACCGGTGCTTTGGTGACATTGAGGACCTCGTAAAACGCCGCATCGGAGACATGAGAGACATCGACCATGATGCCGACGCGGTTCATTTCGACTACCACGCGCCGGCCGAAAAAGGTCAATCCCCGGGAAACGTGGGTTGTGTCGTAGGAGGAATCTGAAATGTGGTTGTCGAGCGCATGAGCCAGGGTGATATAACGAATGCCTCGGTCGTAGAAGTACTGAATGTTTCTGAGATCGTGCTCGATCGCTGATCCGTTCTCCATCCCCATGCAGAGAGAGATGAGCCCTTTCTTGAATTGCTTTGTGACGTCGGTCGCCGAGCGCGCGATGGCGAACTTGTCAGGCCACTCCTTGGCAAATTTCTCGACCATATCGATGAGAGTATCAGCCAGTGCCTTCGCGCCGCCGAGCTTCTCATACTCGGCCGGGATATAGACGGCCATGAACGGAGCGTTCAGCCCGCCTTGCTTCGCGCGCACGTAGTCAAAGTTCCCATCGGGAGTCCGTTGCGAGAGATCTTCCCATTTCATTCGCATCCGGTACGGGACATCAATGTGGGTGTCGACGATGATGAACTGCTGTGCAAGCTTCTGGGCTTTTGCCCGGAGCGCACTTTCTCCGTCGTTCTTCTGTGCAACTAGGGATGCGGTCAGGGCTATGAGAAGGATAACCGACTTCACAGAAACGTTTTTCATACGGTCTCCCAAAATTTTGGAGGGATCCTCTCTGGAGTTGACTACGGAGCGGCCACGCATGGCCAAAAAACAAATCGGCACGTCTGAATTCTGGCGTGCCGATGGTGGAGCGATTCCTTGCATCTGAGCCGTGTGCCTACGAGCATCCGCTCGTCGAACCGCACTGCAGGCACTTGTAGCAGCTTCCACTTCTGATCATGATACTGCCACATTCATGACAGGGAGGTGCATCAGCCTGGGTTTGGAAGACGACCTTCTCATTGCGCTCGACAGCAGAGGAGGTCCTCTGGGAAGACTCCTGCCGGAACTTCAGCTGGGGCGTGACGTCGGTCGCCGTCGGCGCAGTGCCCCCGGTGGTTGGAGCGTCTTCCTTCGGAAGGAACTTAAGGCCCAGCCACCTGAAGATGTAGTCGCTGATCGATTTCGCGATTGGAATCTCAGGGTTATTGGTAAAGCCGGAAGGCTCAAACCGGGCGTGGCTGAATTTATCGACAAGGACTTTCAGAGGGACGCCATATTGCAGCGCGATAGAGATCGATGTGGCAAAAGAGTCCATCATACCTGAGATGGTTGAGCCCTCTTTCGACATCGTAATAAACACTTCTCCCGGCATCCCGTCTTCGAACATGCCAACGGTGATATACCCCTCGTGGCCGGCAATGCTGAACTTATGTGTGATCGATTGCCGCTCGTCGGGAAGCCTGCGCCGCAACGGATGGACTTTCCCTGATTCCTTCCTGGTCTCGAGTGAAGTGCTGAGCGGCTGAGTGCGTTTACAGCCGTCGCGATAAACCGCGATCGCCTTCAGTCCGAGACGCCACGCTTCGACATACGCGTGCTGAATCTCCTCGGCTGAAATGTCAGTAGGCATGTTGACCGTCTTCGAGATTGCCCCGGAGAGGAATGGCTGAACCGCAGCCATCATCTTGATGTGGCCCATGTACTGAATGGAACGCTGGCCATTTGCTGGCTTGAAAGCGCAATCGAACACCGGGAGGTGTTCCTCTCTCAGGTGCGGCGATCTCTCGATGGTATCGTTGTTGTCGATATAAGCGACGATATGCTCGACCTGTTCGTCGTCATAGCCGAGTTTCCGAAGCGCTTCGGGGACGGTCTGGTTGACGATTTTCATAAGTCCGCCGCCGACAAGTTTCTTGTACTTGACAAGGGCGATGTCCGGTTCCACACCGGTCGTGTCACAATCCATCATGAAGCCGATTGTCCCGGTCGGAGCAAGGACCGTCGTCTGGGAATTTCTGATGCCGTGCTGCTTGCCGAGTTTCACCACATCTTTCCAGACTGCGTTCGAAGCTTCCCAGAGATCGGTCGGGACGGTCTCCTGGCTGATGCGTTCAGCATGGATGCCATGCTTCTGCATCACATTCAACATCGGCTCGCGGTTGGCTTCGAAGAATTTGAACGGACTCAACTCCCTTGCGACGATGGCTGATTGCCGGTAGGCTTCACCGCTCATCAGGGAGGTGATAGCGGCGGCGAAGGAGCGCCCCTCCTCGCTGTCGTAGGCGAGGCCACGTGCCATAAGCAGGGCGCCGAGGTTTGCATAGCCGAGCCCAAGCGGGCGGTAATCAAAACTATTCTGAGTGATTGCCGGCGTTGGGTAGCTGGCGTTATCGACCTCGATTTCCATGGCGGTGATGGTGATCTGGACAGCTTTCCGGAATGCCTCGACGTCGAACTCTCCGTCGGGACGGCGGAATTTCATCAGATTGAGCGACGCGAGATTGCACGCGGTGTCGTCCAGGAACATGTATTCGCTGCAGGGATTGGAGGCATTGATCGCAGCTGACGCGGAACAGGTATGCCAGTTGTTGATCGTCGTGTGATACTGCATGCCAGGATCGCCGCAAACCCACGCTGCTTCGGAGATCTGACGCATGATATCACGCGCCCGGTACTTTTCAAGCGGTTTGCCATTGGTGACTGCTTTGGTAAGCCATTCCTTGTCTTCGAGAACGGCTTTCATGAACTCGTCTGTCACACGAACCGAATGGTTCGCGTTTTGGTAGAAGACGGAATCATACGCGCCGCCTGTGACGTTGAATCCTCCGTCATAGCCCGCCTCGATCAAAGCCCATGCTTTCTTTTCTTCATCCGCTTTGCAGTTGATGAAATCCACTACATCGGGGTGGTCGGCGTTCAGGATGACCATCTTCGCCGCACGACGGGTCTTCCCGCCCGACTTGATCACGCCGGCGAAAGCATCGTAGCCGCGCATGAATGATACCGGACCGGAGGGCGTCCCGCCGCCAGCCAGGGTCTCCCTGGAGGAGCGCAGCGTTGAAAGGTTCGAGCCGGTTCCGGAGCCCCATTTAAAAAGCATGCCTTCGGTCTTCGCCAGCGTCAGGATCGAGTCCATCGAATCCTGCACCGAGTTGATGAAGCATGCTGAGCACTGTGGACGTTCCTCATTCCCGACGTTAAACCACACAGGACTGTTGAACGACATGTGCTGGTTGACAAGGAGGTACGTCAATTCATGATAGAAAGTGTCGGCATCTTCCTGCGTCGCGAAGTATCCGCTTTTGACGCCCCATGTATAGATGGAATGGGCAACACGTTCGATCAGTTGTTTCACGCTGTATTCACGCTGCGGCGTCCCGATCTTGCCGTGGAAATACTTGGAAACGACGACGTTCGTGGCGGTCATCGACCACGATTTGGGAATTTCGACGTCTTTCTGCTCAAAAATCTTTTCACCCTTCTCATTCGTGATTGTCGCGCTGCGAAGCTCCCATTCGATCTCATCAAAAGGATGAATTCCGGGTTTCGTATAAAAGCGCTGAAATTTCAACCCACGGACTTCGGTGAGTTTCTCAGCGCGATCGGCATCTGTCGGCGTCGTCATCGTCGCCTTCTCAGGCATATCGCTCTCCTCAAGGTTGGCACTCGTTCAACAAAAAAGGTTTTATAAACTCTGGACACAGAAAAGCTACCCCTGGTCAGGCCGGGAGCCTGTCCCTGGATAGGTCGTAGTCTTTGGTTCGGTAGACCCCTCTCGATGGTGTGGGACGCAGCCGTTCCTCTTAATGCACCCCTCAGGGTGGCTGGGCGTCTCGGGGGTAAAGAACAGAGAATCAGGTTTTCAAGAGGCGCAACTAGGTGTGAATATAAGCGGTTGCGGTACCTTTGTCAAGTTAAAATTTAGAGGGGATGATATTCAGATATAATTTAACTTGACATAACATTCCCGCGCGGCCGGAAACGACCTTATGTGAAGAGGAAACCCAGTGCGACTTTTTTGTCGTATACAGATGGTATCCAACCGGGAGGGAAGTGAGGACGATAGAGGAGCGTGATCGATTCGCAGAGTCATCGGGACGACTGCGCCTGAAGATACGTCGCGCCGACGCTCGTGGAATAATGCCGTTTGAGGGTTCGAAAACGCGCGGAGAAGCGTCGCCTTGCATCTCTTTGAAGCGTTCGTTCAATTTGTCCAGCTTTGTGTCACGAGAAATGTCCACCGGAGGTATATCGCATGGCAGTCGTTGTTGAATTCTCGGCCATTCCCGAAATGTTCGATCGAATCACTTCGAAATTCACGACACTGATTGAGAAGATGTACGAAAACATTTCATAGGGATGCTGCGTCTGAAGAATGTGTGAACGTGGGGCTCCGGGAGGGCGGGCATTGTGCCTGCCCTCTGGTTTGTACGGCGGGATTATTCTTTCCGGGTGGAGGGAGAGGAGGGGACGCGGACGGTTTTGCGAATCACAATTCTGTCGCCGACTACCCAGGCGTCAGCGAATCCAATGCTGCTCATAGCTCCAAGCTTCTGGCTCGCCTCGGCTCTCGTCCGGAAGTCTCCGATGCGGACTTTGTAGACGGGTGGGTCGTAAACAATGTAAACCGAATCTTCCGTCACACGTTGTATGGTCGTAAGACGCATGACGGTTGCCTCATCGATGTTCCCTGTGGCGAAGATTTGAATACGATATCCCTGGGAGAGTTCGGATACAATGATGAGACTGTCCTTGCTCGCTTCGTTGGCGGCCCGCTGCTGCTCGATCTCGTGCTGATCGCACACCACGTTGAGATCATCGTCATATTCCGAAGGATTGAAGCGCGATTCAACCTGTGAGAGAGGGATTTTTCGCTCCCGGGTTTCAGGGAGTGTTTCGGAGTCTTTTCGCGAACCCCCGGACGATCCACAGCCTGTCAGAAGGGCAATGACAGCAGGAAGGAGTATTCCCAGACCTCGGAGCTTCATTTGGAAATGTAGTTGATCCAGGAATCGGAGTATTCGTTGGGGAACTGTTTCAGCATTGACCTTCGGAGTGAATCGGCCTGTTGCCTCGTATCGAATTTCCCAACCCGTACCCGATATAGTTTGTCGTACGGCTCGAAGAAGTTGAAAATGGGGAGCTCGGTGAAGCGCTCCTTCGCGAGTTTCTGTGCGCGAAGGGCGTGATCAGTGCGGGCGAACGCGCCAACCTGCACCGTGTACGCGGGGTTTGCCGGTCGTTCGATCGGTTTGATTGCCCGGGTTCCGGTTTTCGTCGTGCGCATCACAGACGCGACCAGTGTGTCGTGCTGCGAGGTGAACCCTGCACGCTTCGCGCGGAGTGAGTCAGCTTTCCTGAGAGAATCCACCCTTGCGCGCGCATTTTCAGAGAGGTCCTGCGTAGCAACGGGCAGGCCAGATTTCTTGCCGCTTCCCGCTTCTTCAGAGGAAACGCACCCGCCAAGAAGAAGGGCGAGTACAGGAGCTGCCTGGAAAAGAACCCTCACCGGTATTTCTCTAAGGGGCTGGAATCTCATGGGACTCTGGGGGTGACCCACTCATCCTTGCTGGTCATGGTTTGGACGCTCGTGCTTATTCCGTTCTCACCCGCCTCTTTATCTCATCGAGCAACACACTTGATGCGGCCTCCTCCGAACTGCTGCAACCTCCCTCGGCGTTGCCCGAGCGTGTTCTCTAATATATCAGAAAATGAAAGACTTACAAGCCTGAACCCGCGGGGAGTGAAAATCCCCAGCAAATCGACTGCCTGATTTTGCTGAGCGTCAGCCATAGAGCGGGCCGTAATTGCGGCTTGCGTGGAAGTCGGCTCCCTCAAGGTCTCGCGTACCGAACGCCGCCCATGCGCTCGGGCGGAAAATCGCGCTTTCGGTGACGTTGTGCATGGAAACCGGGATTCGGAGCATGGATGCCAGCGTGATCAATTGTGCGCCGATATGCCCGAAACTCAACGTACAGTGGTTTGCACCCCAGTTGTTCATCACGTTGTAGACATCACGGAAGGTTCCTTCTCCGTTCGCGATCGGGGCGAACCAGGTCGTCGGCCACGTTCTGTCTGTCCGTTCCTGGAGTGCGCGGTCTGCTTTTTCAGGAAGCTCAACCGTATATCCTTCGGCGATTTGCATTGTGGGACCAAGACCTTTGACGAGGTTGATGCGGAGCATCGTCGCAGGCATTCCTCCCTGTGTCAGGAACCCGGAAGAGTAGCCGCCGCCTGCGAAATACTCACGCATCGCAGGATACCACGTCGTTGCCTTCATGCATTTCCGGACTTCCTCGTCCGTGATCTCCCAGAATGGTTTCAGTCCGGGTTTCCCCTTGAGGGCCTGTCGACCGGAGCCGTCGAGCGCCGCAGCCCCCGAGTTGATCAAGTGCAAGATGCCGCCTGAGGCCGGGCCTGAAAGCTTATGACCAGTCACACGCTTCACCGCTTCGGGACTCCAGAAGGTTCGGACGTCAGCAAAAATCTGTGCTGTGTTGGAGAGAAGATGGCCAAAGAGCATCCCGATGCCGTTCAGAGAATCGTTCTCCGTTGCTACGACCATCGGTTCCCGGATTCCGTTCCAGTCGAACGATGAATTGAGGATCGCTTCAAGGAAATCGCCGTTCGGTTTGTGATCGGTCCATTGTCGCTGTCCCTGGAATCCGCCCACGATCGCATTGTGACCGAGAGCTTCTTCACCGTACCCGAGTGCATTGAGGCGAGGATTGCCGATCATCAGGTCCCGGGCGACGAGAGTCATCTTGACTACGATCTCCCAGTCTGCATCCTTCTGAGCGCGACTCTTCTGCAGTTTCGGAGGATTGAAATCTTTCCCTTCCTTGCAGTGGGCTTTCACCCAGGCCAGTGCTCTCGAGAACTCTTGCTTGTCGTAGATTTCCTCCTCGATCCTGCGAGTGAACTCACTGGTATCGACAGTCTCGACGCGCATCCCCACATAGCTCTCGAAGAACGAGTGGTCGACGATCGATCCGGCGATGCCCATGGAGACACCGCCCATCGCCAGATACGATTTGCCGCGCATCGTCGCCACGGCGAGTCCGGCCTGAGCGAATTGGAGAATCTTCTGTTTCACATCGTCTGGAATCGTCGTGTCCCCTGCGTCCTGCACGTCCCTCCCGTATATCCCGAAAGCAGGGAGCCCCTTCTGATTGTGTGCGGCAAGCGCTGCGGCGAGATAAACGGCTCCGGGGCGCTCGGTTCCATTGAATCCCCAAATGGCTTTTGGGATGAGAGGGTCCATGTCCATGGTCTCGGCGCCGTAGCACCAGCAAGGGGTAACCGTCAGTGAGACGCCCACTCCGGCCCGTGCGAACTTCTCTGCCGTTTGCGCCGCTTCTGCAACGCCACCGATGCACGTGTCAGCAACGACGCATTCCACAGGCGCTCCGTTCGAGTGGCGAATGTCCTTTGAGATAAGAGCTGTGACCGATTGCGCCATACCCATGGTGGCGTTTTCCAGCGATTCCCGAACCCCCCTGCGCCGGCCGTCGATGGTGGGGCGGATGCCAATTTTCGGCAGGGCGCTCTTTTGCGTGCTCTGATATTTTCCCTTGGTTGCTTTACCCATGGTTGGCTCTCCTTGATCTCGGAAGCAGCGGGTTCGAAATAATCTTGTCAACTATTGTGCAGCGTGGTTGATAGGTCCTCTGTGTTCTTTGGGATTTTCCTTTTTCTTGTCCGGACTCTCGAATATGTTCTCCGATGGCTGTTCTCTCTGCCGCTCGCGTAACTCGCTTGGCGAGAGGGATTGCGGTTTCTCACTGATTGTCTCCTCTTCAACCGTCCAGCCAGCGGCCTGCCGGAACTTGAGGTATGTGCGCACTGCGAAAGCGGCTGTGATAATTGCCATGAAAGTAATCAGGAGTTCAGTCATGATTCACCTGATAACTCGCGGGAAGGCTATCTCCTTCCAGGATGAGAAAACGGTTGTGATCATGTGACGGCGGTGGGCAATTTCCCTGCACGCTCAGTATCTCAAAAGCCGGTTGCTCTCAGTGTGCAGCAATCGGAGTTTATCAAGAATCCGCTCAACTTTCAACAGTTGTTCGCCCTGCGCTCCGGGAGAGCCGACCAAGGTAGATTCGAAACGAGGAAGAGTACGAATCCGACAATGATCATCACGTCTGCCAGGTTGAAAATGGCAGTTTCGACCGGCCCTAGAGTGAGTTTCATGAAATCGACGACGATCCCCCCTTTGAAAAGACGGTCGGCGAGGTTGCTGAGACCTCCGCCCAAAACCAGAGAAAGTGCGAAAATGCCGGGCTTCCGAAGCTTCTTATCCATGAGGGTAAATGCAAGTATTGCGGTGAGTGCGGCTCCGGCAAAGACAATGAAGAGCCAGAAGCGGACGGGAGCGGGGAGGCCCGACCCAACCCCGAGCAAAGCGCCGCTGTTTTCGGTGTACTGAAGTTGCAGCATCTGGCCCATCTTAGTGATCGGCTTGCTGGCGGGGATCTCCTGCCGGGCAATCGACTTCGTCTCCTGGTCGCAACCGATGCAGGCAAATATCACCAGAAACGTGAATATGGCGCGACTGCGAATCGTCATCCTCGAAGGTCCGTCATGATGGTCATGACGGGCTCGAGTCGCTCAAGTTTCTTATCTCCTTCATAATAAACGCGTTCGAGAAAGAGGCCTGATGGCGGCGCGGTCCAGGCCGCTGGTTGGTCAGAATGGTTTTCGAGGAATGCCCGGGCATGCTCAAGCGACAGCTTTCCCCGTCCACACTCAACGAGTACGCCAACGACCTGGCGGACCATCTTCCAGAGGAAATGCGACCCGACGAAACGAAGGAGGATGAGATCGCCGTGCTCCTGGATCTCAATCTGCTCGATTTCGACTTTTGTCGATTTCTCGTCGGGGTCATCGGCGGTGAAAGACCGGAAGTCTTTCAGACCGACGAAGAGTTTCGCGGCGGCGCTCATGGCCTCGAGATCGAGTTCATCCTTGATCCACCAGACGAGTCGCTTGCCAAACGCTGTCCTTCGTCGGGAGATCTGATAGAGGTAACTGCGTGAGACCGCATCGTGGCGGGCGTGGAAACGGGGATGGGCCTTGGAGATCTCCAAAACGTTGATGTCGGCAGGAAGCTCGTCATTGATCTTGCGCCGCAGGATTTCCGGTGCGAGCACGGTTTGCGCATCGAGATGAGCGACCTGCTGCAGCGCGTGCACGCCGGCGTCCGTCCGACCGGCTCCGTAGAACTCGAATTGCTTCGTGCCGATGACCTTTCCAATTGCGGAGGCGAGCTCTCCCTGCACCGTCCGCGCGTTCTTCTGAATCTGCCAGCCGCTGAACCGCGTTCCCTCATACTCGATGAAAAACTTGAATCGTGCCATCGCGCTAGCCATTTGTTGAAGTGTGCGGTACCGTCAGGCCCGAGGGGAGGCGTGGAGAAGAGAGGAGAGCACGGAATTCCTCCCAGCGCCGGGACGGGTTATCGCTCGTGCCGCCCCGAGCTTCGATGTACTCGCGGACGAGATCCTGACCAAGATTGTAGTTGATCACGTAGCTTCGGTAGGCATCAATGAACCGGACGCGCTGAGCGGCTCGTTCGGCCGACATCAGGGCATACGCGGTGAGCCATTCTTCCGCCTGCTGACGCGCCATGGTGCCGTTGAGGTATCCCCGGGCCGCCTCATTGTGGGCGTAGTTGAGCACTCCCGTCAGGCGATGAACCGAATAGTACCGCTTCGCTTCACCAGGGTCTAGCCCAGCCAGAGGGAAGTGCGTGGATTGTTCGAAGTCCATCCGTTCCTGACCCGGGAAAGCGACTTCGATCCCGAAATTTGCTGTCCCTTCTGCGATGAGCGATTGAGGGCTAAAGAGCGCGTAGACTGTAAATTCGACCCAACTCTTCGCACGCGCAAGGTGTGTTTCAAGCAGCGTGTTATAAACGTGATGGCCCGGGTATCCCTCATGCGCCGCGAGATCGACGGCCCGGTCGATGTAGATGGGGAGATCGGTGTTGATCTGAATCAGACTCGAGCCGGAACCTTTGTACCAGTTGTAACCGCTCCACGGCTTGTTCGTGACATATTCGAGATTGAACTGCTCTTCCGCGGGAAGGTCAATCTTCTTCCGCGTTCGCTTGCGGCATTCCCGGATTGCAGCCTGGAAAACGATGTCGAGAGCTTTGGGGGGAATGACGAAATCTCTTCGGAACGATTCGTACCGTGATGCCACTGAACCGGTGCCGGGAAGAAGCGCATGGAGTTTCGCCAGCATGTCCTTAAAGAATGATTCGGTGTAGACTGGCGGGTATACGTCGTACAGTGCGAGCGCTTCTTCTTCAAACGTGAACTTGTGTCCTTCGAGCATCTCGAGGCGGGCGATCACCGCTCGTGCTTGCCGTGAAAGGTATTGATGGCGAAGTTTGAGCGATTCATCCTCAATCGGCCTGGGGACACGCCCGAGATCAAGCAGGAGCTGCTGGGCGGCTGAGCGCAGGCTTGCCATTGATTGCCCGGCCACTGCAACCTCTTCGCGCCATTCAGGAGGCCCAAAGTACGCATCGACATAGTCAGGATCGTGTTGCCCCACGCCCAGCACCAGCTTCACATACGCTTCTGCGAGAGAGTTCAGGTTGCGGCTGGAGTTGCCTGGAGCCGGTGAGTTCATGCTGTCATTCCATCTGTGCAAGGTGGCTTCTGAATTCGGAGGGCATTGAAGTGATCGAACGCTTCTCGTAGTTGAAGAATACGATCCCCGTCTTCGCGCGCGCCACTTCTTTTCCGTTGGTGGATACCCTGTAAGTGACATCCAGGCCATGTCTCTGCAGGTCTGTGACGCCGATGTCGATGGTGAGCTTCTCGCCGTAGAAGATTTCGGATTTGTACACGAGAGCGGCGTCTGTCATGATGATGCCGTGACCCTCAACATTTTGTTCCGAATATTCGAACTTCCGGAGAAACTGGACACGCGCTTCATGGAGAAGGGAAAGAAGAGAGTCATTGCCAACGTGGCCTCCGTAATTCAGATCGGTGATTCGCACAGGGATCTCACAACTTGAAGAGGAGTTTGTCCGGCAGATCTATCTTGATGCGTGGCATGGGTTATGTGTCAATCAGCGATGATGTTAATTTTGCCTGCAAAGTAGGGAAAAATGGGCTATTCGTCAACGAAGGGGGCAAAGAAGACACGTCGGGAATGTCGATCGTGCAACCCGCAAGCGAAGTCAACCGTAGGCTAGAGAAGGAGGAGATCGGAAATGACAAAGTTCTTGTTGTGGCTCATCCTGGTTGTGCTCTGCTGGCCGCTCGCTCTGGCTGCACTCGTCCTGTATCCTATCGTCTGGCTCTTTCTCTTACCGTTCCGGTTGCTCGGGATAGCTGTTGATGGGGCGCTGGGATTTGTTCGGGCCGTTGTTTTGCTCCCGTCGTCCGTTCTGCGCCGCATCTGAATGGTTGGTAAGAAATCACGAAAGCTGTGGTTGTTACTGTGGGAACGCCACAGCCCTGACTTCCGCAATCCCTGCCCCCCTGAATGTGCTTCGGCTATTCTTCGGCTGATTCTGGATCGTCGGCGAGCGGCAAAGAGGTGCTACTTGTGCCGTGAGGGATCTTCGTGTCCGCCGACGTGGATGACCTCGTCCCCGTACTTCTTTCGGATCTCGTCGACGGCGTGAAGCATGTCTGACCGCCTCTGATCTTGAGGAAAGAGTGGAAGATCGAGCTGGTCTTCATCGATCAGGTGAGAAGCGCGCACGCCGAGAAGCCGCACGGCTGCCCGGCGGGTCATGGCGGTGGCGAGCAGTTTCAGCATCGTTTCGTAAATAAGCGTGTCGTCATCGGTCGGCTCAACGGTAACAGCCCGGGTCAGAGTCTGAAAATCCGAGTAGCGCAGCTTGAGAGTGAAAGTCCGGGCTTTCAAACGGCGGTAGCGGAGAGATGATCCGACCTCTTCGGTGAGCTTGAAGAGTCTGGATTCGAGCTCTGCCCGGTCAGCCACATCTTCGGCGAAGGTCTCCTCGTTGCCGATACTCTTGCGCTCGTGCTCCGTCGTGAGGTGATCAGGGCCTAATCCGTTGGCGACGTCGTGAATCCAAAGGCCGTGCTTTCCGAGTATCGTCTGTACCTTTTCACGCGTCACGGCTTGAAGGTCGGCGATGCGATGGAAGCCCTTTTTGCCGAGGACCTCGTCGGTCTTTTCCCCTACTCCCGGGATCGCGCTGACCGGGAGGGGTGCCAGGAATTCTTTCTCAGTCCCATGCGGGACGTAGATCACGCCGGCCGGTTTCACGGTCTGAGCAGCGATTTTGGCAACGACTTTGTTCGAAGCAAGAGAGATTGTGCAGGGAAGGTGAAATTCCGCGAGGACCACCTGTTGGAGTCTCTTGATGAATCCGGGGAGGTCGTGATGGTACAGGATTTCGCATCCCGTGAGGTCGAGGTACATCTCGTCGATAGAAGCCCGTTCCACTACGGGAGCAAGCTCCGTGACGCGGCGGTAGAGCTTGTTGGAGTACTCGGTGTAGCTTCCGAAGTGCCCGCGGACAATGACCAGATCAGGACAGAGGCGAAGTGCTTGACCCGTCGGCATGGCAGAGCGGACGCCGAACGCACGTGCTTCGTACGACGCCGAGGCCACGACTCCGCGCCCCGTCGGTGTCCCACCAACAACCACCGGCTTTCCAATGAGCGAGTGGTCTTTGATCCGCTCGACAGAAACATAGAAACAGTCGAGATCGAGATGGGCAATATGGCGTCTTGGGTCTGACACGTTTCAAGCTATGGATCTTGCATCGGGGCCGCTGTGACAAGTTGGCTGAGCTGATCACCCATTAGCCGGAAGACGGTCCACTCATCCATTGGGCGGGCGCCAAGGGAGCGGTAAAATCTGATCGACGGTTCGTTCCAATTCAACACGGCCCACTCCAGCCTTCCGCATTTTCGTTCTCCGGCCAGGCGTGCAAGTCGTGCCAACATTGCCTTGCCGATACCCAAGCCACGGTACTGAGGTTTGACATAGATGTCTTCGAGATAGAGGCCGGGCCGGCCGAGGAATGTGGAGAAGGAATGGAAGAAGAGCTCGTAGCCCGCGGGCTCGCCGTCGAGAAATGCGAGCAGCACTTCAGCATATCGGTGGTCGCCGAAGAGCGATTCTTTCAAGATTGATTCGGTAGCGACGACCTCATGGGAAAGCCGCTCGTACTCGGCGAGTTCCTTGATCAGCGCAAGAATGGTGGGGACGTCAGTTTCTGTCGCGGCGACGATACGGAGTTTCCTGTTGCTCTGTTTTGTCATGGTCTGAGTCAAGCTGAGTGATTGCCGCGGCTCATTTCTTGGCCGGCGGTTGGGGCGGATTGAGCCAGCTGGAGATGTCGTATCCCCTTCGGGAGAGCTGGCGCTGATTCGCGCTCAGGAATGAAATGACTGTCTCTGTTGGGATGGCGACCGCGATCCCCTGCTGGATTTCCGATTTGCGCTGTACAAACACCTCCCCATGATACGGCTCAAGTGGATCGTATTCAATATCGGCTTCCCTCCCCGGAGCCAGAATGTACGAAACCTGTGCCGGAATCATCTTGATGATACCGACCAGTTCAAAATTCGGAACGCCATCACGGATGGCGAGGGCGATCGAGCCGCTCGATCCCGGGGAAACAACAGCGTCAACCACGAACGATGGCTGGCTGGGCCTGCTGGAGAGGCTGACGATTCCTTTGGTGATCATTCGATATCCGGACGGATATCCGAAGACGTAGACGAAGGATCCCCACTCGAGCTGCTTCGCTCTTCCCAGTGGGTACTGGAAGACTTTAATGAGCTGATTCTGCCTTTCGGGAAGCCTCTCTCCGATGACTGCAAGATCCGCGATGCGATCGAGAGCCAGGGTTTCAAGCGAAGTGCCTCCGGCCACTTCATTCAAAAACACAATCTGATTGGTCTTGATTGCGATCGTGTGAATGTACGGCGTCACGCGATAGTCTGGTCCGAGGTACCGGGTCACGACGGTATCGGAGTAGTCCACGACGTGCGCACACGTCACAAGGGCAATCCGGTTGTCCTCACAGTAGATAACAGTACCTGTCCCTGCGGTTGTGTAATGCTGATAGGCCGCAATGGGCTCCAGCTGGTTGAGAAAATCCGTCGTGATATCGGAGATCTTGACGGAATCACTCCTCGGGAAAGAATAACTCTTGTAATGTGCCATGACGGTGATACGCTTGACGGTCTCTGACACTTCTTCGAGCTGTTTGGAGCAGCCTCGGTAAGGGAACTCCGAGTCGTATCGTCCGTCGATCAGCGTCGGGTACAGATCCTTGTAGATCGCCGATGTGCACGATGCGAAGAGGAAGGTTGAGACGGCGAGGATGGCTGGGGAGATCAGGTGCTTCATCGTCAGCTCCTGCTTTCACGGCTGGATGCGTGTTGCTCCTCCTAACAGAGGAAGCGTGTCAATCAGGATACGAGAACGTTACATCGAGTGCTACATCAGGGTGGAGGCTGAGCGCGACCGGACAAGTCCTGGCAGTCTGCTCGAGTTTCTGTCGATAGTCGGGCGGGATGCCAGGAGGAAAATCGATCTTGAGCACTATGCGTGCGATGCGACGCGGGGGTTGGGCGCTCATGTGCTTTTCTGCGGAAACCTTCGTGCCTTGAAGGCGAACACGGTCCCGCTGGGCGACAATTCCCATCGTTGTCACTTCACACGTCGCGAGGGCGCTTACGACGAGATCAGTCGGAGAGAAGCTCTGACCGCGGCCGAGGTTGTCCGTCGGTGCGTCGGTGACGAGTTCGACAGCACTTGGCCCATGAACTGTCTTGCAGCGGAGCTCGCCGAGATAGAGAATCGACTGCGGAACCATAGCAGCACCTCGCGTGAATGTACACACAGGAAAGGCGAAGTCCCGAATATGGGACGCATTCCTAGTAGTGAAGATGCGTGAGATTGACCTTCAGCTTCTCCACGGTTGCCTGGAACGACGCCAGCTTTTCGCGCTCGCGCTCGACGACGTCCTTCGGGGCGCGTTCGACGAAGGAGGCATTCGAGAGCTTCCGCCCCGTCGCCTCAATCACCTGCTGGAGACGGCTGATTTCCTTTTCAAGGCGCCCCCGTTCGGCGTCAAGGTCGATCAGCCCTTCCAGAGGGACAAAGATCTCGGAGCCCCCGACGACCGCACTCGATGCCAGCCGCGGATTCGTAGCCGTGGAGAGGGACTCGAGAGAGGAGACTCGGGCAAGTTTCTTCAAGTACTTTTCGTACGAATTCAGAATTGAGGCACTCTTTTCGCCTGCGTGCCGGACCTGGACTCTGATCTCTTTTGAGGGAGCGATATTGTTCTCGCCTCGGATGTTGCGGATCGCATTGATGACATCCTGGACGAATACCATATCATCTTCGGTTTTTTGCTCGATCCATCGCTCGTCGATCGTGGGAAAGGATGCCAGCATGATCGATTCGCCGTTGCGTTCTGCCAAATGCTGCCAGAGCTCCTCCGTGATAAAAGGCATGACAGGGTGGAGGAGACGAAGTGCCCGATCGAAGATCCAGAGAGCCCGGGCCAGCACCTCTTTCTTGGTTTCAGCCGGTTCATCGCCGTAGAATCGGGTCTTCATGAGCTCGATATACCAGTCGCAGAAATCATGCCAGATGAAATCGTAAAGCCCCTTGCCTGCCTCGTTCAGGTGATAACCGTTAAGAGCCGTATTCAAGCTGCCGATCGTGTGATGCAGGCGCGAGAGGATCCAACGATCTGCCAGATCAAGATGCCCTTCGGGGAGAGACGTGCCTTCGACGCTCCCGGAGGGCCCCGCAAGTTCTGCCTTGTTCATCATCAGGAAGCGTCCGGCGTTCCAGATCTTGTTAGCGAAGTTTCGTCCGAGCTCGCATTTCTCACTGGAAAAAAGCACGTCCTGTCCGAGCGGTGACAAATAGGCGATCGTGAAGCGGAGCGCATCTGCTCCGTACTGATCGATAACGTCGAGCGGGTCAGGAGAGTTGCCGAGAGATTTGCTCATCTTCCGTCCCTGGGCGTCGCGGATGATGCTGGTGAAATAGACATCGCGGAACGGAATGAGTTGTTCATCGGTCAACCGCGGAGTGCCGTCTCTCGATGGTTCGCCGCGCATGAACTCCATGTTGGCCATGATCATGCGAGCCACCCAGAAGAAGATGATGTCCGGAGCGGTTACCAAGGTGCTCGTGGGATTGAAGTATCGCAGGTCTTCATTGTCGCGGGGCCAGCCGAGTGTGGAGAACGGCCACAACCAGGAAGAAAACCACGTATCGAGCACGTCTTCATCCTGAGTGAGCGGCGTGTCAGGGCCGAGGCCGAGCTTTGTCCGTGCTTCCTTCTCGGAGCGGGCTGCCGTGGAGGCCCCATCTGGGGCGTAGTAAACGGGAATGCGGTGTCCCCACCAGAGTTGCCGAGAGATGCACCAATCACGAATGTTGGTCATCCAGTGATCATACACTTTCTCCCAGTGTTGGGGGTGAAAGTGTACTTTCCCTTCCCGCAGAACGCGCAAGGCCGGTTCTGCAAGCGGCTTCATCCGCACGAACCACTGGTCGGAGAGGTACGGTTCGATCACAGTATGACAGCGGTAACACTTCCCTACGTTGTGCGTGTACGGATCGGTTTTGACCAGGAACCCCTGCTCTTCGAGATCTTTCAAAACCTTCTTGCGTCCCTCGGTTCGTTCCAGTCCCCGGTACTGTTCCGGGACTGCCGAGTTCAGGAATCCTCTCTCATCCAGAATGTTGATTTGCTCGAGATTGTGACGCTGGCCGATGATGAAATCATTCGGATCGTGCGCTGGCGTTACCTTGACCATGCCGCTGCCGAAGGTCTCGTCCACATACTCATCAGCGATAATCGGGATTCTCCGGTTGACGAGCGGCAGCATGGCGTATTTTCCCACGATCCCCTTATAGCGTTCGTCGTGGGGATTGACCGCGATCGCCGTATCACCAAGCATGGTCTCCGGCCGGGTTGTGGCGACGACCGCGAACTCGTTGGTTCGCTCTATGGGGTAGCGAATGTGCCAGAGGTGTGCAGCAGATTCCACATGATCTACTTCGTCATCACTCAGAGCAGTCTGATGATACGTGCACCAGTTGACGATATACTTCCCACGATAGATCAAACCCTTGTCGAACATCCGCACGAACACTTCTTTCACGGCTTCCGACAATCCCTCGTCCATCGTGAAGCGCTCCCTGTCCCAGTCGCAGGAACTGCCGAGCTTCTTCAACTGCTTGATGATCGTGCCGCCGTATTGCTCTTTCCACTGCCAGACCCGTTCCACAAATTTCTCGCGGCCGAGATCGTGCCGGCGAATTCCGTCCTTGGCGAGAGCTTTCTCGACAGCGTTTTGGGTCGCGATGCCGGCATGGTCGGTTCCCGGCACCCAGCACGCCTCGTATCCCTGCATGCGCTTCCAGCGCACCAGAATGTCCTGAATAGTGTTGTTCAGAACATGGCCCATCGTGAGGATGCCAGTGACGTTCGGAGGCGGGATCACAATGGAATAGGGCTCGCGGTCCTTCTTGACCGTCCCATGAAAGAGCTTCTCTTCTTCCCAGCGGCTGTACCACTTGTCTTCGACGTTCTTGGGTTCGTATGCTTTTGGAAGTTCCTGCATTCTCGGTTGAAAATTGATGGATGATGGAAACAAAAGGGTAACTGAGGAGCTACCCCGGAATCGTGCTCAGTCGTGTGAACCGACGCTACTTCTTCCTGACGGCCTCGAACGCTCCGTTTGTCGTCGGGCCCGCAAACGTGACCCAGGACCAGGTGCCAACGATCTTCTCGCCATCGATCGTACCATGGAGGATAACGTTGTTGTCTCTCCAGCCGGGATTCAAGTCCAATGAAAGCGTCGACCCGGTCATCACACCCGCCACCGTTCCGGTGCCGATTTGAGGGCCGACGCGGTCGATTGATAAGACACCTTCCAAGGTCCACGTGCCAACGATCGTTGTGCTGTCGGATCTTGCCAGCGTCAGCGTCCCCTGTACGGCGAGCGCGCCGCTCGAGGTATATGCCCGGTAAGTGTATGTTGACGGCACGGTTCCGGGATAGGGGCTACTGACAGGATCCTCGCCTTGATCCTCACACGCCGGAGACAAGAGGCAAAGAACAAGCACAGCAACGGAAAGAAGACGAATGAAGGTCATCGTTGGCTTTTACCTGGCCATGGTATTCTCTCAGGTCTACCTCGATCAGAAATCAGATGCATTACGGAATGAATAAACGAAAAATCCGCGTGGAAATCAACGCGGACGGTTTCGTCGAGAGAGTATGAAAACGGACGGGAGGTCTGTCAGCGCTTGCCGGTTGGGCTCACGCTCAAGATTGCAGTGAGTGCAGACTCATTGCCCGCGAGATCCCACGCGACGATTCTCAATTGATGCTCGCCCGGCCCGAGTTCAGAGGTGTCGATGGGGCCTGTTCCTTCCGGCAAGCGATTGTAGAAGGGGAGCCGATTGCCGTATTCCACATAGAGCTTTTCGAATCGTCCTTTGCGTGCGCGCAAGAGGTTCTTATCGTAGTACGCCGAGACCTGGTGGGCTTCGCCGTCGAGAATGAACTTCTTTGCCGATTCAAAAACGAGTTTCCCGTCAACATACATCTCGAAACGATAGGCCCCGGTTCTGTACTTCAGGATATCTGCCCGGTCTGTGGCCCTCACACTCACGCCAATCAGGCCGGAGACTCTCACGGGATCGGGAAGGACGTACTCGCCAGTGCCTTCTCTCTTAGCATCTGCGACCCAGGTTCGGGTTCTCCCTTGTACTTTCGCAGAATTGGCGAGGGGAGTAAAGGCGACCATGTCGAATTCAGGAACGATTTCGTCGCTGATCGCGGATGAAATCTGGGGAAGCAGGAACGGATTGATGGGATTCAACGCCGAGTCGCGGATTTCAAAGTGAAGGTGGGCAGAGCCAATCCCCGTTGCGCCTGTATAGGCAATGAGATTACCTTTTTCGACCGGAAACATCGACGGGTCGAGGTCGACTTCCAGGGAGTACCGTTTGCTTTGCTTCTGGAGCTGCTTGGCGTAGTTATCGATCGACTGGTTGAACCGTTGAAGGTGTGCATACATCGATACAAACCCGTCAGGGTGTCGGACATAGAGCATTTTCCCATAGCCGCGGCGCGAAAGGAAAATCCGGCTCACGTACCCGCTCCGCGTTGCATAAACAGGATATCCACTCTGGTTGTTTGTGGAGATGTCGATCCCCTCGTGCAGGTGCGTCCGGCGGTAGTCTCCGAAGGACGAGGTGATGACAGTGCTGGCGTTGGTTGGCCAGATGTAATCCTTAAGGTCAGTTCGCAGAGTGTCAAACGGCGCGTAGATCTCTTCCACGCGGCTGACTGCCGGATTCCCTGGCCGGTTCTTCGTTGCCGAATCGCCGAAAGAGTCTATTGCCGACGAGCCCGTCAAAACGGCGAGGAGGAGGAAGCCGGAGCCCAACATCAATCGATATCGTTTCAAGAGCGATTCCTCGAAGTCCGTGGTTCAGACGAGTTTGCCCAGCACATATCCAAACGTAATCCCAAATAAGAGCGTAATCGTGATAATCCTGTAATTGAGCACGTCCTTTGAATATCCGCGCCGGATAGCAACAATGGAAATCAGATACCCGATCCCGTTCAGAAGCCAAAGGAACGGCAGGGAGAGAACGTGAGCCACCATGGGTCCGACGAGCGGAACAAGGCCGATCCACGCCACGAGCGCCGCGAAGGCCTGACCCGCCACCCCCACGATCAGGACGGCGAGAGCGATAACATTTCTATCGACTCTATAATAGAGCCCGGCTTCAATGAGGATGATGATAAGCAGCCAGGCAAAAATGGCCACACGGTAGTTGATCAGAAATTGTCTGGTCTTACTCATTCGCCCTGGTGAGGTTATTGGACCTTAACGCTTAGCGATGCAAGGACCGTGTTGGCGGGGGAGAGGAGAGCTGCTTCGAGTTGATCCCCGGAGCCGACTGGGGCAACCCCCTCGGGCGTTCCGGTATAGATGACGTCCCCGCGTTCGAATGTGAAAAACTGAGAAATGTAGGCGATAAGCTCTTCAGTTTTGAAAATGAAGTTCTCCGTATTCGAGAGTTGCCTGGTAACCTGGTTAACATCAAGTCGAATGCCGAGGTTATGGGGATCCTGTATCTTCTCGGCAGGAACGAAATGGGAAAGGGGAGCCGAAGTGTCGAATCCTTTGGCGAGAGTCCAGGGAAGACCTTTTTTCTTTGCTTCGCTCTGGATATCCCGAAGAGTCATATCAAGGCCGATTCCGTAGCCGGCGACGTGATTGAGGGCGTTGCCCTTCTGGATATCCTTGCCGCCGCGCCCGATCAAAACGGTCATCTCGACTTCGTGATGAAGCTCTTTGGAAATGGCAGGTTTGTGTATCGTTCCACCGCTCTCGATGATGGCGGTTGCAGGTTTGAGGAAAAAGACGGGAGCTTCCGGAACCGCTGCATTCATCTCTTTCGCATGGTCAGCATAATTACGGCCGATGCAGAAGATCTTGTGTATCTCAAGGACTTCAGACGACCCTATAAGATGTGCTGTTGCCATCATTCTCCGGATAGCTCAGGTGAACAACACTTAATATACTCAAGCCGCCGTTCTTTTGCAAGAATGACTCTCCGAGCGGAACCTAATCTGCCGTGAATGGATTAAAAACTGTACACACATCGGATGCCCGTGCACGAGGGAATGAAAACCGCCTCAGGAGACGTCATCGAAGAAAATTCTTGTTCACCGAGCGAAAATCAGGTATCTTTTTCATGAACGAGTGGAACGAATCGATGAAGACCTACAAAGATTCGGGTGTCGACATTGAGGCGGGCGAAGATCTTGTGCGCCGGATCAAGAAGAGCGTACGATCGACGTTCACGCCGAATGTGCTGACGGATATCGGAGCCTTCGGCGCATTCTATCGCGCTGATTTCGAAGGGATCAGAAAACCTGTTCTTGTTTCAAGCGTCGATGGGGTTGGGACGAAGCTCAAGATCGCGTTCGCGATGAACCGTCACGATACGGTGGGTCAGGATCTCGTCAATCATTGTGTCAACGACATCCTCGTGTGCGGGGCGAGGCCGCTCTATTTTCTCGACTACTTTGCAACGGGCCGGCTCGCGCCTGCTGTTGCCGCACAAGTTATTGAGGGATTCGTCACCGCTTGCAAAGAGAACCGTTGTTCGCTTGTGGGAGGCGAGACCGCTGAGATGCCCGGGTTCTATTCCCCCGGTGAGTACGATATTGCGGGCACCATCGTTGGTGTTGTCGATGAGCGAAAGATCATACGGGGCCAACGGGTGAAAAAAGGAGACGTGCTGATTGCACTTCCCTCCACAGGACTGCACACTAACGGCTTTTCTCTTGCGCGAACGGTCTTGCTCGAACGGTACAGGCTTGACCAGCACTTTGATGAACCGGGGGAGACTCTGGGTGAGTCCCTGTTGAAGGTGCATCGTTCTTATTTCAAAACAGTTTATCCGATTCTTTCGAAGTTTGACATTAAAGGGATGGCTCATATCACGGGCGGAGGCATTGAAGGAAACACGATGCGTGTAATCCCAAAAGGTCTGAGGCTTGAGATCGCTTGGGAGAAATGGGAGCGTCCGTGGATTTTCAATTTGATACAGAGGACAGGCGACGTGCCGGAGGAGGATTTGCGCCGGACATTCAACCTGGGGGTTGGGCTGATCCTGATCGTTGCGCCGAAAGACGCCGACAAAGTCCAGGCAGAGTTGCGCCGGAAGCGAGAAAAGCCGTTTGTCCTTGGTGAGGTAGTACCCGCCTAGCGGATGACCGGATCGGAGGAAGATTATGAACAGCGGTCTGGGAGAAGGTTTTTCGGTAATACAGATGATTCAGTTGATTCTCGCCCCGGCGGTGATGATCAACGCTTGCGGTCTTCTTCTCCTCGCTACGAGCAACAAGTATTCAAGTGTTTTGAATAGAATACGGTTGCTGAATGACGAAAAGAGGAAGTTGTTCAAGAAGGCGGGGGATAAGAACTTCGAAGAGATGTTGCGGTTGGAGAGTCTTGCACAGCAAATCGAGCGCCTGATGCTCCGCGCCAAACTTGTCAGAAACGCCGTGATGTTCTACACAGGTGCGATTGCGCTCTTCATTCTAACCTCGCTCTCGATTGGGATGGGGTTCTTGGTGCATGGGTTCGAGTCGGGAACGGCGATCACGATCGCTTTTCTCACCGGTCTTGTGGCTGTTCTTGTCGGAGTCGTATTCTCGTTCCTGGATGCGAAAACCGGCTTTGAGATTGTTCAGTTCGACGTTCAGGCCGATGAGTGAGGCCTGAGATGATCCGCATCGCCGTGGAGGATGGGTTTTATCTGAAAAGCCTCGAGCTCCGTGAGGCGGAAGACCTCATGCTCCTCGTTGATGCGAACAGAGAATACCTGCGTCAGTGGCTCCCGTGGCTGGATGTGACGAAGACCATCGATGAAATGATTGCCTTCGTAGAATCGGCGCTGCGGCAGCACACCACCGGCTTCGGGTTCCAGGCCGGCATCTGGTACGCTGGTGAGATGGAGGGGGTTATCGGATATCACCATCTCGAGTGGGCCAACCGGTCGACATGTGTTGGCTACTGGCTCGCCGAGCCGCACCAGGGGCGTGGTATCATGACGAAGGCGTGCCGGTCCATCGTCGACTACGCATTTGACGAATGGCATTTGAACCGGGTAGAGATTCGCTGCGCCATGGAAAACCTGAAGAGTCGGGCGATCCCGGAGCGCCTGGGGTTCAAAACGGAGGGGATTCTGCGGGAGGCCGAGTGGCTTTATGATCATTACGTGGATCACGTTGTCTACGGGATGCTGGCAAAACAATGGCTCGGCAGCCGGCGATTCGACCGGGGCGGCAGATCCGCGACAATACCGACACAAGAAAACACTGAACGACGTCTGGACGAGTGAAAACAACTGTACTGCCTATCATGTCTCCTGAATGGCCTCCTGATAATCTTGATTTCCTGACACCGGAAGAGATGCGCCTCCGGCTGATGGAGGCCCAGGAGTTCAGCACGCGTGTCAACGCTCTGACCGAGCTCTCCCTGAAAGTCGACGCAGCCCGTTCACGGGAAGAGATTGTCCGGATCCTGAAGGAAAATCTCAAGCGTCTCATTGAAGGCGAGTGCGCGTTTGTGGGGCTCCTCAGTCACAACAAGACGCACTATGTGGTCAGCACGCTTTCCCCTCTCATGGATGCCATTGAGCTCGATCATAAACATTTCTCGATCGACGTCGGCATGCCAGGGTGGTCAATTCAGAACAAGGCGGGGATCATGGTTGACATCGACTCCGCGCCGTCGTTCCATCCGACGCTCGAGGGAAAGCTGAAGGACCTTGGCATCCGGTCGCTTATCATTATCCCGGTGCACACGCACGAGGACATTCTGGGCGCTCTTGTCTTCGGCTCGTCGAAACCGAATGCGTTCGTCGATCCCGATATATGGCTGGCGCAGCTTCTGAGTCTTCAAACGGCGATTGCGCTCAGGCATACGAGCCTGCTGGAGCGCGCACAGAAGCGGGTAGCGCAGATCGGACTGGTCAATCAGGTGGCCAAGAAACTCACGTCGACGCTAAACATCGACGAACTCCTCGCCTCTGCATCGGAGGCGATCCAGAAGAACTTTCAGTACTTCGACGTCACGATCTTTCTCCGCAATCCCGAGGGTGCCGACCTTGTACTCGCAGCCCATTCCGGTAACTTCATCGATTTCCTCCCGCACGGGTACCGTCAGAAGATCGGTGAAGGCATCGTTGGTTGGGTGGCAGAGCACGGCGAGTCAGTGCTGGCGAACGACGTCAGCCTTGATCCCCGGTTTCTCGCACACCAATACCACAACACGAACTCCGAGCTTGCCCTCCCAATCGTCTCCGAGGACGAAGTTGTGGGCGTGCTGAATGTGGAGGATACCAAGCTCTACGCGTTCGACGATACAGATATTCTGGTGCTGGAGACTCTGTGTGACCAGATTGGCAGCGCTGTCCGCAACGCCCGCCTGTTCGATGAGATCAAGCGGACGAATGAACGCCTCGTTGAGCTTGACCGGCTGAAGACTGATTTCGTCGGGATTGTCTCGCATGATTTCCGGACGCCGCTTTCAACGATCATGCTCGCTGCCAAATCCCTGCTCCGGAAAGAAGTCAATGCCGACCGTCTCAGGGAATACCTGAACATCATTGTAGACCAGGCCGGACGACTCAGTCTCCTCGCCGAAGACACGTTGTCGATCGCGAAGATCGAATCGGGACAACTGAGCTATCAGTTCAAGATTGTGAACGTCGAGGGGATTATCCAGGAAGCCGTCTCGATGGTCAAGATCTCAGCGCGCCACTCGTTCAATTCCTCGATAGAAATGAGTTGCTCCTACGTGCGTGGCGACCAGAACAAGCTCCGCCAGGTGCTCCAGAACCTCATTTCAAATGCAGTAAAATACTCACCGGCGGGCGGCCAGATTCGTGTGAGCGTCGTCCCATCCGAAGAACAACCGGATGAAGTGCTCTTCACGGTCAGTGATGAAGGTCTCGGAATTCCCGAGGAGTATCTTGGGAAGCTCTTCCAGAAGTACGCCCGGGTCGATACGGGCGAGGCGGGAAAGATCAAAGGAACCGGACTCGGATTGTGGATCTGTCGGGAGATTATCAAAGCTCACGGGGGAAAAATCTGGGTCGACAGTGAAGTTGGCAAAGGGAGCAAATTCAACATCACCGTCAAGCGCGGGAGCTAACCCGAAATTCTTGCTGCGGTTGTACCTACCCACGTGTTGAATCACCCTCAATCCTCTCACAGCAACCAGCCCAGGTCGTCGGAACACACACTGCGTCGCGTTCATCGCCACACCTGCCAGCTCTGAACCACCTTCGATAGCACTTCCATTCCCACCAGAGCGTCAGTATCAGCGGGCTTCTCAGGCGCGGGTGACTCGTCCCTGGGATTTCTCAGCGAATGCCGGCTATTGTTGCGGGCTGGACTTCTTTCGTTCAAGTTCCAGGCGCACCTGTGCGTGGAATTCCTGAGACACCTTCTGTGAGCCGGCAATTTCGCTGAGCCTTGTTGAAAACTCTTTTTGTGAAATCCCAATGCTTCTGAGGAGGGAGTCCACCTTCTGCTGGTAGGCGGTTGAATCAATCCGGAGAGCATGTGATTGGTACCCCTCGCGCAAAACCAGAAGCTCGGCATAGACAGGGACAAGCTTCTGATCGTCAGAAGAGAGGGACTCCTGTGATTTGGAGCACCCAGTTGCAGATGCGATAAGAAGGAGAAGGAGAATACGGGGAGTGTTCATAGCGAGTCTTCCGTACAAAGTAGCAAATGACATTCATGAATGCAAGGCATGTTGTCTTGCAATGCGAATCACCTTCATGTATATTAGAAGTCGAAATCGATTGTCCGTGCTTAGATCCAATTTGCTAGTGCGGACGAACTGGATTGCGATCATGCTGCCGACGTTCCCCGTGTGACAAATGACCTCTGACACAAATACTGAGAACCTGAGCGAGCACGTGCGCGCAGCTATTGCGCACTACTGGAAGACGCGTAAGAAACAATCTCAGAAACAAGCGACCTCAGGACGATCCGATCAAGGTGCCCGAAGTGCGGTCACCGGGGGAGCGCACATGGATGGCTTCATTGGCCTGATTACCGACTTGATCGTCGAGGCCGGGGCCGACGAACGCGACATATTTCGTAGCAAACATCTCGAATTGCCAGGATTCTTCCGACCAACGAAAGAGTGGGATCTACTCGTTGTGAAGGATGGTCAACTTGTTCTAGCCCTTGAAACCAAATCCCAAGTGGGCCCTTAATTTGGCAACAACTTCAACAATCGCACTGAGGAGGCCATGGGTAGCTCCATCGATCTGTGGACGGCATTCCGAGAAGGGGCGTTCAACAAAACAGTGAAGCCTTGGCTCGGGTACATGTTTCTCCTTGAAGATTGTCTGGAGTCTCAGAGACCGGTCAAGGTGCAAGAGCCGCACTTTAAGGTCTTTCCTGAGTTTGTCAACGCATCTTATGCCTTGCGCTATGAACTGTTCTGTAGAAAGTTAGTCCGCGAGCGGCACTACAACGTTGCTGCTTTCCTTTTATCGGACAAAAAGAATGGCCTGAGAGGCCGATACTCTGAACCGGCTGATGATTTGACGTTTGAGATTTTTGCTAAGTCCCTCATAGCTCAGATAACTGCATTTGGAATACGAAGACTGCGATGACTTCACGAGACACCAGGGAGCACGAGATTACGACACACCGCCTGATTCAAGGCGATGCGCGGCATCTACCGTTCATCAATGATGCTTCTGTACACCTTGTGATAACGTCTCCACCATATTGGACGCTGAAGAAGTACAACGACGGACCAAATCAACTTGGGCATGTTACGGACTACGAGACCTTTCTCGCCGAGCTCGACAAGGTTTGGAGAGAGGTGTACCGCATCTTGACCCCGGGCGGTCGCATGGTCTGTGTGGTGGGCGATGTTTGTTTGTCTCGAAGAGAATATGGTCGCCATGTTGTGGTCCCTTTGCACTCAGATATCTCAGTCTGCTGCAGAAGAATAGGATTTGACAATCTCAATCCGATAATATGGCACAAGATCAGTAATGCGAGCTATGAGATCAACAATGGGTCGAAGTTTCTGGGGAAGCCATATGAACCAAATTCGATCATAAAGAGTGACATCGAGTTTATTCTAATGCAGCGAAAGTCGGGCGGGTACCGTCAGCCTACCGAGCGCCAACGCAAGATGAGTATGATCTCAAAAGACGAATATGGAAAATGGTTCCAGCAGTTCTGGAATCTCGGCGGCGCTTCTACGAAAAAGCACCCAGCTCCTTTCCCAATAGAACTTGCGTACAGACTTGTCAGGATGTTCTCTTTTTGGGGAGATACGGTAGTAGACCCATTCTGCGGAACGGGCACGACTATGTTGGCGGCCTTGAAGGCAGGAAGAAATAGTATCGGTATCGAGATAGATTCAGAATATTGTAGGATGGCAGAGGATCGTCTCAGACAAGAACACTCGAACATGTTCTCTTTCGCTAATCTAGAGTTCGTGTATCCTGGCGCTGAGGCACGGCCGGCGCTTGCGGTGGCGGAGAAGCAGAAAAAATATTCAGGACGCAAGAAGAAATCTGAAAAGCGCCATTCTTGACACTCTCTTGTCTTGTTCCTTAGTGCTGCTTATCTGCCTCTTACATCCCACATGTCTTGAAGATTTTTTAGATGTGGCGAGTTCCATTCTTGATGTTCGCGTAACAGCATTGTGGTGCAGTCAACAGTTTGAGTGGCGATTTTTGCAGAAATGGTTATCAACGTCGATCATTCAATAATCAGGGGGCACCATGACCGAAGCATCAAAAGCAATCCTCATCAACACTCTCAAGGAGTGGACCAAGTTCACTGGTGAGCGGGACAAGTTTACCGCCGTTGCTAACGACGTAGCTGATATCGCGAGGCGGTGTATTTTTGACAGTCTCACATTTCTTAAGACGCAAAACGTCGATGTGGAAGCGGACGCGCCCGAGTCGATGAAGATCATGAAGGCGCCCGTTCAGGTTGAGGCCGTCATCGAAGCCAACTTCCCCAATGTGAAATCGAGCGCCGTCATGAAGTGTTCAGGGGCAATGCGGGTAATCGTGATCAATCCGAATCTCACGATTTCGGCCGGCGGGACAGTCATTACGTTCGATTCGCTCAAGAAAGCCGTGCCTCAAGCGTTCGAGGCAAACGCGGCCGATTTTGTCCGCGACGCATTCCTGTACCTCGCGAGGATGGGGGGGAAGGAACAACCTGCGTAGTATTGTCGATTTTCAAATAGTAGGATCATATTCGGTTAATTAGTTCATCAGTTAACTGGTTGGTTGGTCGACGAGCTCGGCTGCAAATTAACCATTCACCAATTAACCAATCCCCACAGGAATGCCTTATCACCTAGTCTCCGACTACAAGCCAAGCGGTGACCAACCAGAAGCCATCAGGGAGCTGGCTGAAGGGGTTCGGCGCGGGGACCGATATCAAACCCTCCTCGGAGTAACCGGAAGCGGCAAGACCTTCACCATTTCCAACGTCATCCAGCAGATCGACAAACCCGTTCTTGTCCTGTCTCACAACAAAACCCTCGCGGCTCAACTCTACGGGGAGTTCAAGGGTTTCTTTCCGAAGAACAGAGTAGAGTTTTTCATCAGCTACTACGACTATTACCAGCCGGAGGCGTATGTCCCGACGACCGACACGTACATCGCCAAGGACTCGTCCATCAACGAGGAGATCGACCGGCTCCGGTTGCGGGCGACCAGTGCATTGTTGAGCGGCGACCCGAATGTCATCGTTGTTGCCTCGGTTAGCTGCATTTACGGCATCGGTGCGCCTGAGGAGTGGCTTTCGCAGACGCTGCCACTGCGCAAGGGGCAGAAAACCTCCCGAAACGAAGTGCTTAAGAAACTCCTCGACATGTTGTACGTGCGGAACGACTATGAGTTTACACGGGGCTCGTTCCGCGTGCGCGGTGACGTCGTGGAGGTAATTCCGGGATATGAAATCGAAGAGGCAATCCGCATCGAATTCTTCGGAGATGAGATCGAGCGGTTGTCATACATCCAGAAAACGGACGGGAAGATCATTGCCGAGACAGATTTTGAGATGATCTATCCGGCTAAGCAATTTGTTACTACTCGGCCGAGCATCGAGAGGGCGCTGAAGACCATTGATGCCGAATTGCGGGAGCGGCTTGCAGAGTTGCGCGACCAGGGAAAATTGCTCGAAGCGCAGCGTCTCGAGCAGCGCACGCGGTTCGACATGGAAATGATGAGGGAAATCGGACATTGTTCCGGCATTGAGAACTACTCGCGCCATCTCGCAGGCCGGCCTCCCGGTTCGCGGCCCTACTGCCTCCTCGACTATTTCCCCCAAGACTTCCTGACGGTCATCGATGAGTCGCACGTCACTGCCCCGCAGATTCGAGGAATGTATCACGGCGACCGATCGCGGAAGGAGACCCTCGTGCAATATGGGTTCAGACTCCCGTCAGCGCTTGATAACCGGCCGCTCATGTTCGATGAGTGGAATACGCTGGTGAAGCAGGTCATTTTCGTGAGCGCCACGCCCGCCGACTATGAACTCGAAATGAGCAAAGGAGTCGTTGTCGAGCAGGTGATTCGTCCGACCGGCCTCGTTGATCCGGAAGTGGAAATCAGGCCCAGCAAGCACCAGATCGATGACCTCATCGCTGAGATACGCACAAGAGCAGCCCGTAAGGAACGAGTGCTCGTGACGACACTGACGAAGCGCATGGCGGAGGATCTGACAGAGTATCTCCTCAATATTGGTGTCAAGGTGCGATATATCCATTCGGAGGTTGACGCACTCGAGCGTGTAGAAATTCTTCGAAACCTCCGGCTCGGTGATTTTGATGTCCTCGTCGGGGTCAATCTTTTGCGTGAGGGACTCGATCTGCCCGAGGTCTCGCTTGTTGCCATCATTGATGCCGACAAGGAGGGCTTCCTTCGATCGGACCGCTCGTTAATACAAACCGCAGGGAGAACCGCCCGAAATGTAAACGGCAAAGTGATCCTCTATGCAGACACACAAACCGGGTCCATGAAGAGAATGATGGACGAGACGAGTCGTCGCCGGAAGAAGCAAGTGAAGTACAACGAGGTTCACGGTATCACTCCCGTCACCATCTACAAATCGATCGAAGAGGTCCTGGCGGCGACAGCCATCGCCGATGTCGCTGCCCAGCGGGCTGCCCGCAAAGAAGGGATGCGCCCGACGACCGTCTCCGACCATGTCGTCAAATACCTCAACGAAGAACAACGCAAAGATCTGCTGGCCGAGCTCAAAGAGGAGATGCGTCGCGCTGCGAAAGACCTCGAATTTGAGCGTGCGGCCGAGTTGCGGGACGAGATCGCCAAGCTTGAGAAGCGCAGCGAAAAGTCCTAGCAGAATTCCGAAAAAACAAACTTCACTCCTTTCCCCGTTCGTGGTTCAATCTGCTCGGTTGTATGACTCGCCGTATCAGAAGATTCCTCCGGAATTGCGTCGACGCGATCCTCGATTTTGTGTATCCGCCACTCTGTATCTCGTGTGGGCGGCTGCTCGACTCGGGTCGGGAACATGTTTGTCCTGATTGTTGGTCAGCGATCAAACCCGCGACGCGTGACTTACCTTTGTTCCTCGAAACCAGGAACAGGTTATTGGCTGAGGGAGTGATCGACGAGCTTGTGTCGCTTTTCGTTTTTGAGAAGGAGGGGCCTTTTCAGAAAATCGTTCACTCTCTGAAGTACTCCGGAATCCAGCCACTGGGAATCGAGCTGGGAAGGAGACTCGGCGCGGTAATTCAGGAGCGAGGATTTCAGGCAGATGCATTGGTGCCGGTGCCGCTCCACAAAAGAAAATTCCGGGAGCGCGGTTATAATCAATCCCTGTTGATTGCCCGAGGCATCTCAGAAGTGTTGGGGACTCCGCTCCGCGCAGAGTTGGTGCGCCGAAGCAGGTGGACACAGACCCAGACGACTCTCTCGAAGGAGGAGCGCCAGAAGAATGTGGAGAACGCGTTTGAGTGTGACGGAACTCGGCTGGGCGGGATCTGTGTGATCGTCGTCGATGATGTCATCACGACCGGTGCCACAGTGGAAGCTGTTGCGCACGTGCTGAAGTCTTCCGGGGCCAGACTCGTCGTTGCGGCATCTGCCGCGCTTGCCGAGTGATTTTGAGCATTCCCATTGCCTAGCCGACCGCTTCCTTGACTTTCACTCCATTTCTCGGTAATTTTTTCAGCCTGATTTGAGGTAATTCGAAGGCTGTGCCAGAAAATCTGCACTTTTCGAACGAAACGACTTTTCACTTATCGGAGGCACATATGGCAGTCAAGGTTGGAATAAACGGCTTCGGGCGCATCGGACGCCAGGTCTTGAAGGCGATCAAGGATCGTTACCCGAACACACTGGAAGTTGTCGCTATCAACGATATCGGCGACCTCAAGACGATGGCCCATCTTCTGAAATATGACTCGAACTATGGCCGGTTCAATGGCAAGGTCGAGGTCGGAGATGGAACGCTCGTCATCGACGGAAAAGTGGTGAAGGTATTCAAAGAGACTGCTCCCGATAAGCTCCCGTGGCGGGATGTCGGCGTTGATATCGTGATCGAAGGCACAGGTTTGTTTACGATAAAAAAGGACGGGGTGAATAAGAAGGGGAAGACGGTACAGGGAGCTGAAAACCACATCACGAAAGGCGGCGCGAAGAAGGTTATCATTACTGCTCCGGCAGAAGGCGAAGACCTGACGATTGTGATGGGTGTGAACGATTCGAAGTACGATCCTGCGAACCATCACGTGGTATCGAACGCTTCATGCACCACGAACTGCTTGGCACCGGCAGCCAAAGTGGTCCACGACAAGTTTAAGATCATCCGTGCTCTCATGACCACGATCCATGCCTATACGAATGATCAGAAAATCCTCGACCTCCCCCACAGCGATCTGCGCCGGGCTCGTGCTGCAGCGATGAGCATCATCCCGACGACGACAGGCGCCGCAAAGGCCATCTCACTCGTGATACCGGATCTCAAAGGGAAATTCGACGGCTATGCTCTCCGCGTCCCGACATCGACGGTTTCCGTTGTCGATTTCACGGCGCAGGTTGCGACGCCGTGCACGACTGAAGAGCTGCGGCAGGCGTTCCGTGATGCAGCTGCCGGGCCGATGAAGGGCATTCTTGCCGCGGTCGACGAACCGCTCGTGAGTATCGACTTCAAGGGAGATCCTCATAGTTCCTCCGTCGATCTGCCGTTCACGATGGTTCTCGGCAAAGAAAAGAACGACTTCCTCAAAGTTGTTACGTGGTACGATAACGAGTGGGGATATTCGGTCCGCACCGCCGATCTCGCCAACTTGATGGCATCCACACTCTGACGTCCCGCCGCACTCATGCCTCGCTCATCGGGAGCTCTGCTCCCGATGAGCGTCTTGATTCGTGAGCGGGGCTCACGAACATTCCGGGGCATGGGGATTCGTTCACAGCAATGTCTTAAGGAAGGTTGGTTATGAACAAGAAGACCGTTCGCGATATTGACCTTCGGGGCAAGCGCGTGCTGATGCGGGTTGACTTCAATGTCCCGTTGAAAAACGGGGTCATCCAGGACGACATTCGTATGCGAGCTGCACTCCCGACGATTACGTATGTACTGGAACAGAAGCCAAAGTATCTCATCCTGATGTCACATCTTGGCGATCCCAAGAAGGACGCGAAGAAGGCGAAGGAAAAGGCGGAGAAAGACGGCAAACCATTCGATGAGGCAAAGTACATCGAAGGAAAGCACAAGATGAAACCGGTTGTGGAGCATCTGGCGAAGCTTCTCAATCGTCCGGTGAAACTCTCGCCTGCCGCAATCGGTCCTGAGGCGCACGCCGCGGTTGTGGGTCTCGCCGAGGGAGAAATTCTGATGCTCGAGAACACGCGTTTTCACAAGGAGGAGACGGCGAAAGAGGCACCTGATCGCGAGCGAATGGCAAAGGAGCTGGCAACGTACGGCGACGTATATGTGAACGATGCGTTCGGTACCGCGCATCGCCCGCATGCCTCGACCGAGACCGTAGCTCAATACCTTCCTGCGGTGGCCGGGTTCCTGATGGAAAAAGAGCTCAATTACTTGAGCAAGGCCATTGAAAATCCTGCAAAGCCGTTCGTGGCCGTCCTCGGTGGTGCCAAGATCTCAGGCAAGATCGATGTGATTCAGAACTTGATGGGCAAGGTGGATGTCCTCCTGATCGGAGGCGGAATGATGTTCACATTCTACAAAGCCCAGGGAATGGAAATTGGGAAATCGTTGCTAGAGGAAGACAAGGTCGAGCTTGCCCGGACCCTGCTGGCAACGGCGAAGGCCAGGAACATCAAGATGCTGCTTCCCGTGGATGTCGTCGTCGCCGACAAGTTCGACAATGCGGCAGCGACGAAGATCGTTCCGGTGAATGCCATTCCGGCTGATTGGGCAGGCGTCGATATCGGCCCGGAGACGATCAAGTTGTTCTCTGACGAGGTCAAGAAGGGGAAGACGGTAGTGTGGAACGGACCGATGGGCGTCTTTGAGATGCCCAATTTCGCCAAAGGGACGAATGCGATCGCCCAGGCGATGGCGGATGCAACGAAGGCCGGCGGCGTGACAATTGTGGGAGGAGGCGACTCTGCTTCAGCGATAGCCAAGGCAGGTCTTGAAGCTCAGGTTTCTCACGTCTCAACAGGCGGCGGCGCTTCCCTGGAGTTCCTCGAGGGCAAGGTCCTTCCCGGCGTGGCCGCGTTGAACGACAAGGTTTGAACAGAGCAGTTTGCGGTCAGGATTGAAGGTGAGTGTGGGGAGGAGCCAAGACCTCCTTCTCACACTCTCTTGTTTCTGGCCGGACCGTCAGCAGCGAGTTGTTATCTTCCATTTATCACACGTTGAGAGCGTATGCCATCCTACCCTGGAAAAGGGAACTACTATAGACCGTCGATGCAAGGCGGCTTCCAGTTCTTTCCGCCGGTCATTAAGGCTCTGCTGATCACCAATGTTGCCGTGTTTATCATCCTCGGACTTGGTGGAAAAATGTTCACTCTCGGCGGCATTCCACTGGAGTACATCTTCAACTACTACCTCGGCCTGATGCCGCTCGGTCACGGATTCTATCCCTGGCAGCTGATCACATACCAGTTCATGCATGCCGATTTCTTGCACATCCTCTATAACATGTTCTTTGGCTTGTGGATGTTCGGGATGGAAGTCGAGCATGTCTGGGGATCGAAGAGGTTCCTGACCTACTATCTCCTTTGTGGAGTTGTGGCAGGGCTCACGCAGCTTCTGCTTGCGCCAATGCTCGAGCCGATGTCAGTCATCGATCGTACAGGCGCTGGTATACCCACGATCGGCGCATCGGGCGCCGTGTACGGTGTGCTCGTCGCATTCGCGATGTTGTTCCCCGACAGGTATATCTACCTCTATTTTCTTGTTCCGCTCAAAGCGAAGTATTTCATTTTCGGTCTCATTGTATTCGGTGTCTTGTCTGTCGGAAGCCAGACGGCGATTGCCAACCTCGCACATTTGGGCGGCGCCGTAGCCGGCTATATCTATATTCTGATTCTGACGAAGCGATTTCCGCTTCAAAGTGCAATCGACCGTCTCGGTTGGTGGCTGAACTCGAGGCGATTCCGTCAGGGGGAGACCATCCACGAAGATGTCGTCGATGCAAAAGTCTATGACATCCACGAGAAGCCGAAGACGGAACAGGAAATCAATCAGATGAAAATTGATCACATCCTCGACAAGATCAGCTCGGGCGGGTATCAGAGTCTGACAGAGGAAGAAAAGAGAATTCTCTTCGAGGCGAGCAAGAAACTGAACTGATTTGATTGAAGCGAACGGCGGGTATCACGAGGGACAGATGGTTCAGCAGCATCAGACATACAAAGTCGGTGTGCGGCGCAAGACGCGCCAAGTAAGTGTAGGCGGCGTGAAAATCGGCGGTGACGCTCCGATCTCCGTTCAGACGATGACGAAAACAAAAACGGATGATGTCGCCGGAACAGTGGGACAAATCCGTGCAGCCGCCGAAGCGGGCGTTGACATCGTTCGCGTTACGGTGAACGACAAAGAAGCTGCTGAGGCGATGGCCGAGATTGTCCGCCGGTCGCCTGTGCCGATCGTCGCAGATATTCACTTCAATCACATTTTTGCTCTGAAAGCTGTTGAAGCCGGCGTCGCGAAGGTCAGGATCAATCCCGGAAATATCGGATCGAAGGACCGTATCCGTCAGGTTCTCACAGCGTGCGGCGAAAAGGGAATTCCCATCCGGATTGGAGTCAACTCTGGATCTCTCGAAGAGGATATCCTGGAGAAGCATGGATATCCAACAGCCGAAGC
>Ga0315277_10000800_pt1 | contig 48569 bp, 51 predicted proteins | sample YL17G05_15_MG_FD_203695 | JGI IMG/M metagenome (GOLD analysis project Ga0315277, IMG submission 203695) | Sediment microbial communities from Yellowstone Lake, YNP, Wyoming, USA - YL17G05_15 | ecosystem: Environmental > Aquatic > Freshwater > Lake > Sediment | place: USA: Wyoming | collected... | reverse complement strand
TGGGGACGGGCCGGGGTGACATCCTGGCGCCCCTCCCGGACCGGCTCTCCCGGGTCTGCCTCCTCGTCCTTCCCTCCTTCCCGATCCCGACGGCGCAGGTTTACGGCGCCATGGCCGCCGTCTTGACTTCGGGGGGGAAAGCGGGTAAAATTGACGCGTTTTTGAGGACGGACGAGCTTCGCTTCCTTGACAACGAACTCGAAGAGACGATCTTTCGCCTCTTTCCTCAGATAAAAGGAATAAAGAGCCTCATCCAAAGCCTGGGGCCGGAATTGTCCCTGGTCAGCGGAGCGGGCTCGGCGGTGTTCGGACTCTTCAGGGAAAGAGCGGCCGCCGAGGCGGCCATCGAGACGGCCGGGGCGAAGCACAGAGCCGTCCTCGTCGAGTTTGTGTCCCGCGGGCGATACTGGGCAGAACTGAACGCTGGGGTGTAGCCAAGCGGTAAGGCAGCGGACTTTGGATCCGCCATCCGGAGGTTCGAATCCTCCCGCCCCAGCCAGAGAAGACATAAAACGCATATAGATGAGAGGCGAGTTCGTGAGCGTGAGACGACAGATAAGGAAGGAACCATGAAAATTTTTTCCGGCTCCTCCAATCCGGTGCTGGCCCGGGAGATCGTTCGCTATCTGAAGATGGACCTGGGCAAGAGCGTCCTCCAGCGGTTCAACGACGGCGAGATCCGCTTCTACATCGATGAAAACGTGCGGGGCGAGGACGTCTTCGTCATCCAGTCCGGGAGCCCCGACGCCAACTTCCACCTCATGGAGCTCTTCCTGATGGTCGATGCCTTCAAACGGGCCTCGGCCGAACGGATCACCGTCGTCCTGCCCTATTACTGCTACGCCCGCCAGGATTGGAAGGATCGCCCCCGGGTCCCGATTTCGGCCCGCCTGGTCGCCGACCTGATCGAGAAGGCCGGCGCCAACCGGGTCCTGACCATGGACCTCCATTCCCCCCAGATTCAAGGGTTCTTCTCGATACCGGTCGACAACCTGATGGCGGCCCCGGTCCTGGCCCATCATATTCAGCGCCTCAAGCTCCGCGACCTGATCGTCATCTCTCCGGACGCGGGCGGCGTCGGACGGGCCCGGGTCATGGCCAAGCGGGTCAAGGCCATGCTGGCCATCATCGACAAACGGCGGCCGGCCCCAGGTATCGCCGAAGTCCTCCACGTCATCGGAGATGTCAAAGGCCTCGACTGCGTCATCTTCGACGACATGGTCGATTCGGCCGAAACCCTGGTCCTGTCGGCCGAAGCCCTCAAACGGGAGGGCGCCCGCCGCATCTTCGCCGCCTGCACCCACCCCGTCCTGTCCGGCCGGGCCGTCGAGAAGATCATGGGGTCTCTGATCGAGAGGATCATCGTCACCAACACGATTCCGTTGACCGAGGCCTCGAAAGTCTGCCCCAAAATCGAAGTCCTCTCGGTTGCCGAGTTGTTCGGCGAGGCCATCCGGAGGATCAACGAGGGCAGCTCGGTCAGCTCTCTGTTCGTTTGATAAAGGAGAATACGCCATGGCCATCGTCGTCAAGAGCGAACGCAGGGACGCCTTCGGCAAGAACGCCTCCCGCCGGATCCGGATGAAGGGAAAGATCCCGGCCATCCTCTACGGGGAGGGGATCGACAACGTCGCCCTCGTCCTCGACAAGACGGACATCTTCCAGATCATGCGGTACGACACGAAAGAGAACACGATTTTCAGGCTCGCCCTCGGCGCCGAGGAGCGCGATGCCATGATCAAGGCCCTCCAGATCGACCCGACCACGGACGAGCTCGTCCATGCCGACCTCATTCGGATCGCCATGGATAAACTCATTCGGGTCTCGATTCCGATCGTGCCGGTCGGCGAGGCCGTCGGCGTCAAGTCCGAGGGCGGCTTCGTGGACCTCGTCACGCGTCAGGTCGACGTCGAATGCCTTCCCAAGGACATCCCCGAGCACATCGAGGTCGACATCTCCGGCCTGCACATCAACCAGTCGCTCAAGGTCGAAAACATACCCCCCCCGGCCGGCGTCCGGATCCTGTCGGAGCTGGGCACGGTCCTCGTCCTGATCGCGATGCCCCACAAGGAAGAGGTCGTGGCCGAGGTCAAGCCCGAGGAGGCCGCCGCCGCCGAGCCCAAGGAGCCCGAGCTCATCAAGAAGGAACGGGCCGAGGAAGAGAAAGAGGAGAAGTGATCGGTGTGGGCCGTCGTCGGCCTCGGAAATCCGGGCCAGGAATATACCGGGACGCGGCATAATGCCGGGTTTGCGTTCGTCCAGGGTGTGGCCCGGGCTTGGGACGTCAGGCTCAAGAAACGGAAGTTCAAGGCCAGGACGGCCGAGGTTTCGCGGGGCAACGAGACGATCCTGCTGGCCCAGCCCCAGACCTACATGAACGCGAGCGGCCAATCGGTCCGGCTCATCCTCCAGGGGACCGGCCTCTCCGCCGAGCGCCTGGTCGTCGTCTACGACGACCTCGATATCCGCCTGGGCGAGATCCGGGTCCGCAAGGAGGGGCGGGCCGGAACCCATAAAGGCATGAAATCCATCGTGGACGAGATCGGGACGACCCGGTTCCCGCGGATCAGGGTCGGGATCGGCCCCTTGCCGGAGGGCGAGGACGCCGCCGAGTTCGTCCTGGCGCCGTTCAGCGACGATGAGCGCCCGGCCTTCCTGGCCGGCCTGGCGCGGGCCGGCCAGGCCCTCGAACTTGTCCTGGCCGGCCGGCTCGACAAGGCCATGACGGCCTTCAATCAAAAAAAGGGAGATTCCTGAGCCGAGTATGGTATGATGGTCGCGCCATGACCTAAAACGAGAGAAGCTCTCCTTGTTCCTTCCCGTAAGAGGAGGAGCTTGATATCCATAAGGAGGTCCGATGAAACTGTATGAGACGGGCTTTTTGCTCGCCCCCAACCTGACCGATGACGAATCGGAAAAAATCATCCAGCAGATGGCCGAGGTTGTCGCCCAGAAGAACGGGCGGATGACCAAGATCGACCGCTGGGGAAAACGGAAGACGGCTTATTCGATCGGGAAATTCGGAGAGGCCAGCTACGTTTTCTTCCATTACGAAGGTACCGTGGACATTCCCCACGAGCTCCAGCGGCGCTTCAAGCAGATGGATACCGTCCTTCGCTACCTGACCCTCAACAAGGATGTCCGCGAAAACGTCCGCAAGAAGCGGAAAGCCGATGCCGAGGCCCGCAAGCGGGCCCGCGGACCGGCCGAGGAGAGCGGCGAACAGGCCGCCGCCGAAGCCGGCGCCAGAGACGTCCGAGAGGAGAAGTGACATGGTCCGAGACGAACGGAGCGACAGACCCGAGCGGTCGGAGCGGCCGCCTTACCGCAAGTATTTCCCGCCCAAGCGGAAGTTCTGCCGGTTCTGCCAGCGGAACATCAAGGCCATCGACTACAAGAGCGTCGACATTCTCCGCAAGTACATCCCGGACCGGGGCAGGATTTCTCCCCGGCGCATCACCGGGACGTGCGCTTTCCACCAGCGGAGGCTGGCCGAGGCCGTCAAGCGGGCCCGGTTGATGGCCCTCATCCCCTTCGTCGAGGATTGAGGCCGGCCGCCCCCTTAGAGGATTCCCATGAAGATCATCTTGAAGCAAGACGTCGAGAACGTGGGCCGTCGCGGGGACGTCGTCAACGTCGCCCGCGGCTACGGCCGCAACTTTCTCATCCCGCGTCGGCTGGCGATCGAGGTCACCCCGTCCAACCTGAAGGCGATCGAGCTCGAGAAGAAGGCCCTCCGGAAGAAGAACGAACAGGAGCGCCTTTCCTACCAGAGTCTGATCGAGAAGCTCAACGCGGTAACCCTGACGTTCGTCCGGAAGGCGGGCGAGAAGGATCACATCTTCGGCTCGGTCAGCGCCGGCGACATCAAGGAGGCGCTGGCCGGGCTCGGCTTTGACATCGACAAGAAAAAAATCGGCCTCGACGAGCCGATCAAACGGCTGGGCCATTACACCATCCCGGTCCGGGTCTACTACGACGACAAGGCCGAGATCCGGGTCGAAGTCAAAACCGGCGAAGAGACGGCCGAAGGAACGACGGCCAAAAGCTAACGAGGGCCCGCCGCGGGCCCGGGAACGGGGGAGGGACGCCGTGGACCTCGATTTGATGTTTTTGAAGAAAACGCCTCCGCACAGCCCGGAGGCGGAGCGGACCGTCCTGGGCGGGATCCTGGTCAGCAACCAGAATCTCAACGTCGTCCTGTCCTTGATCACGCCCGAGGATTTCTACAAGGAAGCTCACCTCAAGATCCTGGAACGGATGATCACCCTGGTCGACAAGGACCTTCCGGTCGACCTAATCGCCCTCAGCGAGGAATGCCAACGGACCGGGATTCTGGAGGAGGTCGGCGGCGCCTCCTACCTGGCCTCCCTTATGGACGGAGTCCCGCGCAGCCTCAACATCGAGTATTACGCCCGGATCATCAAGGAGAAAGCCCTCCTGCGCCGGCTCATCCTGTCTTCGGCCCGGATCATCTCCGAGAGCTACGATCAGCGGGAGGACGCCGACGTCCTCCTCAACGAGGCCCAGACGGCGATCATTGACATCGCCGAACAGAGAATCAAACCCGGCTTCGTCCCGCTCCGGGCCCTGACCGGGCCGACCCTGGGCATCATCGAGAAGCTGGCCCAGCGGCGGGACGCGGTGACCGGGGTCCCTTCCGGCTATCGTTCCCTGGACAATTACACCACCGGATTCCACGGCTCCGAATTCATCGTGGTGGCCGCCCGGCCCTCGATGGGCAAGACCGCCCTCTGTCTCAACATCGCCCAGTATGTCGGGACCAAGACCGATTACGCCGCCGGCTTCTTCTCGATGGAAATGGCCAAGGAACAGATCGTCATCCGCATGCTCTGCGCCGACGCCGGCATCGACATCCAGAAGGTCCGCAAGGGATTCATCAGCGAGCGGGAGTTGGAGAAGCTCAAACTCAGCGCCGAAACGCTCAGCCAGGCCCGGGTCTTCCTGGACGAAACGGCGGCCCTGACCGTCATGGAGATGAAGGCCAAGGCCCGCCGCCTCAAGATGGAGCGCAACCTCGACATCCTGTTCATCGACTACATCCAGCTCATGCGGGCGGGCGGCCGCTTCGAGAACCGCAACCAGGAGATGTCCTTCATCTCCCGTTCCCTCAAGGAGCTGGCCAAGGAAATCCAGATCCCGGTCGTCGGCATCTCCCAGCTCAGCCGCGCTCCCGAAAAACGGGGGGGAAAGGAGCAGCGCCCGCTGCTGTCCGATCTGAGGGAATCGGGGGCCATCGAGCAGGACGCCGACGTCGTCATCTTCATCTTCCGGCCCGAGTTGTACAGACCCGACGACGAGGAAGTCCGGGGCCTGGCCGAGATCATCATCGCCAAGCAGCGGAACGGCCCGGTCGGGGCGGTCAAGATGGCCTTCCTCCACAACTGCGCCCGGTTCGCGGACGCCGAGTTCCAGTACCCCGAGGCCTGACGCCATGCCGTTCTTCTCCCGTCCCAGGCATACGATCATGTTCCTGGAACAGCTCGGCGAGGTCGGTATCCTTGTCGGCCGGACGCTCCGGAACATCTTCCGCCGGCGCTGGGAGCGGGGGATGCTCATCCGGCAACTCGAGGAGATCGGGGTCCGCAGCCTCCCGGTCGTCTTGCTGACCGCCGCCTTCGGCGGCCTTGTCTTCGGCCTCCAGACCTACATCGGCTTCCACCGCTATATCGGACCGGGCTCCGAGGTCTACACCGGCCCGATCATCTCCCTCGGGCTGTCCAAGGAGCTCATCCCGCTCCTGGTCGCCGTCATGGTTTCGGGCCGGGTCGGCTCGGCCATGGCCGCCCAGATCGGGACGATGAAGATTACCGAGCAGATCGACGCCCTCTTCAGCCTGGGCGCCGATCCCGTCCGCTACCTCGTCGCCCCCCGGACGGTCGCCAGCGTCGTCATGGTCCCCTGTCTGACCATGGTCGGCGATTTGATGGGCATGGTCGCCGGGTACTTCTACATCGTGATCGCCATGGGCGTCAATCGCCATGTCTACCTCCAGAACACGATGCTCTACCTGGAGCTCTGGGACGTCGCGACCGGCCTGATCAAGGCCGCCGTCTTCGGCGCCGTCATCGCCATCATCGGCTGCTGGCAGGGCCTGAAGACGCGGGGCGGCGCCGAGGGGGTCGGCCGGGCGACGACGCGGACCGTCGTCATCTCGAGCATCACGATCCTCATCCTGAACTTCTTCCTGAGCAAGGCCCTGCCGGCCAGCCTCGGCCTCAAGTGACCATGATCAAGATCGTCGGACTCCACAAATCCTTCGGGTCCACCCCGGTCCTGAGGGGCGTCGACCTCGAAGTCCGCCGGGGCGAAACCATGGTCGTCATCGGGCAGAGCGGCTCCGGGAAGAGCGTCCTGATCAAGCACCTGATCGGACTCCTCAAGCCGGACCGGGGCGAGATCTACGTCGACGGGATCGAGATCAGCCGGCTCCGGGGGGATGCCCTTCAGAAGGTGACCCGGAAGTTTGGGATGCTCTTCCAGGGGGCGGCCCTGTTCGACTCGTTGACGGTCGGACAAAACGTCCGGTTCGGCCTCGAGCGCTACACCTCCTACACCAGCGACGAGATGGACAGGATCGTGGCCGACTGTCTGGCCAAGGTCGGGCTGCGCGGCGTCGAGCGCCTGATGCCCCACGAGCTGAGCGGGGGGATGAAGAAGCGAGTTGGGCTGGCCCGGGCCATCGCCTACAGCCCCGACATCATGCTCTATGACGAGCCCTCGACCGGGATCGACCCGATCCGGGCCGACGCCATCAACGACCTCATCAACGTCATGAAAACCGAGCTCCGGGTGACCTCGGTCGTCATCACCCACGACATGGTCAGCTCTTATAAGGTCGCCGACCGGATCGCCATGCTCTACGACGGTCGCATCATCGAAATCGGGACACCGCGCGAGATCCAGAACTCCGGGAATCCCGTCGTCCAGCAGTTCATCCGCGGCGAGGCGGAGGGACCGATCAAGATTTTTTGAAGGGAACGAACGATGAGCCGAGAACTTAAAATCGGAATCTTCCTGGCCTGCACGCTGGCCATCATGGCCGTATTCATCTTCATCGTCGGGGACCTGGGCCGGCTGTTCCAGAAACCCGGTTATCCGCTGACCGTGATGTTCGACACGGCGGCCGGCGTCGACGTCGGCGTCCTGGTCCGGGTGGCCGGGATCAAGGTCGGCCGGGTCAAGCGGATCGAGCTGGCAGGGACCAAGGCCCGGTTCACCCTGGTCATTACACCGTCCTTCCGCGTCCCGCGCGGGTCCCGGGCGACCCAAGCGGCGCTGGGGCTGCTGGGGGAAAAGTACATCGAGATCCTCCCCGGCTCCGGGCCGGGCTATTGTGATCCCGGGGACGAACTCGAGGGCCTGACGCCGGTCGGGTTCGACCAGATCGGAAAGCTGTTTGTCTCGATCGGGGACGAGATCAAGGACGTCAGCGCGACGTTGAAGGACATGGTCGGATCCGAGTCCCGGAAGAACGTCAAGGATATCCTCCAGAACATGTCGGCTTTCACCTCCGAGCTCGACGGATTCTTGGCGAAGAATAAGGACGGGCTCGGCCGTTCGATCCAGGGTTCGAGCCAAGCCATCCAGGACTTCGACCGGAAGGTCCAGGAGATCTCCGCGGCCATGACCGAGGCCATCACGGCCATCAAGGGAATAGCCGAAGACAACAGGGAAAGCGTCCGGACCAGCCTGACGCGGATTCAGGAGCTCCTGTCCCGGATGGACGAGGTCGTCCGCCTCATGAAAGAGACCCTGGACAAGGTCGACAAGGGGCAGGGAACGCTGGGCAAGCTCGTCAACGAGCCCGGCCTTTACAGCCGGGCCGAGGAGGCCGTCGACAAAGCCCGCGCCGTCCTCGATCCGATATCGGCCCTGCGGACGGACTTCTCCTTCAGGACCGATTACTACGGGGAGAGCGACAAGCTCAAGAGCGCCCTGTCCCTGGCCCTCTGGCTGAACCCCAAGGCCCTCGTCCTGGCCGGCGTCGCCAACGATCCCTGGCGGGATCGTTTGAACTACTCGCTGCAGAGCGGCCTGCGCTGGATGAACTTCGTGCCCCGGGCCGGGATCATCGAGTCCGAGTTCGGCGCCGGCCTCGACTACCTGGCCTTCCGGGACAGGGTCGTCCTGAGCCTGGAGGGCTTCGACTTCAACCGCGACCGCAACCCCCGGCTCCGGCTGTTCGGGCGCTGGATGCCGTTCGACCACGTCTCGCTCCTGCTGGGCATGGATGACGTCATCGATCGCCGGGCGCGGGAGGTCTTTTTCGGGTTCGGAATCCACAGCCGATGAAACACAGGACGGTCTTCATCTGCCAGGGCTGCGGGACGCGCTCGCCCAAGTGGCTGGGCCGCTGCCCGGGCTGCGGGGAGTGGAACACCCTGATCGAGGAGGTCGATGAGGAGCGGAGCCCCGCCGCCGAATCCGCTTTCGCGCCGGCCGAGCCCCTTCGTTATTCCGACATCAAGGAAACCGAGAGCCAGCGGATCGAGCTCGACAGCCAGGAGTTCAACAAGGTCCTGGGCGGGGGGGCCGTCCTGGGCTCCCTGGTCCTGATCGGCGGCGAACCCGGGATCGGGAAATCGACGCTTCTCCTCCAGGCCTCCCGTGACTTTGCCGCCCGGGACCGCAAGGTCCTCTACGTCTCGGGCGAGGAGTCCCTGGCGCAGATCAAGCTCCGCGGGGACCGCCTCGGCGTCGGAGACGGCGCGCTCTACCTCCTGGCCGAGACGAACCTGGAGCGGATCGTCGCCCAAGCCGAGAAGGTCCGGCCCCAGGTCCTCGTCCTGGATTCGATCCAGTCCGTCTACTCCTCCAAGCTCAGCTCGAGCCCGGGAACGATCAGCCAGGTCCGCGAGGTCGCCAACCAGATCTTTCGCTTCGCCAAGACGAACCAAGTCCCGGCCTTCCTGATCGGCCATATCACGAAGGAAGGATCCCTGGCCGGGCCGAAGTCGCTCGAGCATATCGTCGATGTCGTCCTCCTATTCGAGGGCGAGCGGGACCACAGCTACCGGATCCTGCGTGCTCTCAAGAACCGGTTCGGCCCCGTCTCGGAGATGGCCATCTTCGAGATGGGCGGGGCGGGCCTCCAGGCCATCCCTAATCCGTCGGCGTTTTTCCTTAAGGAACGGCCGACCGACGAGCCGGGCAGCGTCGTTGTCAGCACCATCAAGGGATCGCGGCCCCTGCTGGCCGAGATCCAGGCCCTGGTCTCCTCGACCCTGTTCGTGGGAAGCCCGCGCCGGATGACGATCGGCCTCGATCACTTCCGGACGTCCATGCTCCTGGCCGTCGTCGAGAAGAAGCTCGGGTTCGGGTTCGGCGGCGAGGACATCTACCTCAACGTCGCCGGCGGCGTCACCATCGACGAGCCGGCCGCCGACCTGGCCGTCGTCCTGGCCGTCGTTTCCAGCCTCAAGAACAGGCCGATCCCCTCCCGGACGGCCGTCTTCGGCGAGGTCGGGTTGAGCGGAGAGGTCCGCTCGGTGGGCCAGCCGCTGGCCAGGCTCAAGGAGGCCGCTTCGCTCGGGTTCGAACGGGTCGTCGTTCCCCAGGGAAACCTCGTCCAGCTGGAAAAGGGCGAAACGCCGAGCCTGGAAGTGCTGGCCGTCCGCGACGTCCGGCAGGCGTTCAAGCTTATCTTTTAATAAAAGGATTCATGACAGTGGGCATCATCATCTTCCGCTTGTTAATGGTCGCGTTCCTGGCCGTCGCCGGATACTTTTTTCCTCCTTTCTATTTAAGGAGAGAGCTCGGCGCGGCCGTGGCCGCCCTGCTGGGCCTGGTCATCATGGTCCTCGAGACCCGGATCCGACGGGCCCAGTTCCGGACGATCTGGAGCTCGACGCTGGGGACCTTCGCCGGAGTCATCGTCGGCTGGGGTCTGGGCTCCATTTACCAGAGCATCACCAAGAGCGCCGACACGGCCGTTTTCATCCGGATCTTTTTCCTGATCATCATGCCCTACATCGGGTTTCTGATCGGAACCCAGAAATCGGAGTGGCTGGACCCGGTCCATTTTTTCCGGTTCGTCCATGAAAAAAGCGCGGGCCGGGCCCATAAAATCCTGGACACCAGCGTCATCATCGACGGCCGGATCCTCGACATCTGCGACACGGCCTTCGTCGAGGGAACCCTGGTCATTCCCCAGTTCGTCCTCAAGGAGCTCCAGCTGGTGGCCGATTCGGCCGACTCCCTCAAGCGCCAGCGGGGGCGGCGCGGCTTGGACGTCCTGGACCGGCTCCAGAAGTCCGCCCAGGTTCCGGTTCAGATCAGCGACCTCGATTTTCCCGACGTCCGCGACGTCGATTCCAAACTGATCGAGCTGGCCAAGCAGCTCGAGGCCAAGATCGTGACCAACGATTTCAACCTCAACAAGGTCGCCCGGCTCCAGGGGATCGTCGTCCTCAACATCAACGAGCTCGCCAACGCCCTCAAGCCGATCGTCCTGCCCGGCGAGGCCATGAAGGTCTTCATCCTCAAGGAAGGCAAGGAGAAGGACCAGGGGGTCGCCTACCTCGACGACGGGACCATGGTTGTCGTCGACAACTCGCGCCGCCTGATCGGCCAGACGATCATGATCACGGTCACGTCCGTGCTCCAGACGACGGTCGGGAAAATGATCTTCGGCCGTTACAACGAAGACGCCAAATGACGCGCGTAGCCGCCCTGATCGTCGCAGCCGGCCGGGGCCTGCGCTTCGGCGGAGCCAAGCAGTTCGCCCTTCTTCGAGGAAAACCGGTCCTTGCCTGGAGCATCGCGGCCTTCGCCCGCCATCCCCGGATCGACGAGATCATCCTCGTCCTCCCCCAGGGGATGGACGAGAATGATCTCGTCTTTCCCCTGGGGGAGGGCGGGCTGCCCTTCCGGTCGCTCGGCCCCAAGGTCAAGGCGGCGGTCGCGGGAGGGGCGCGCCGCCAGGATTCGGTCCGTAACGGGTTCGGGCGGATCGAGCCGGACGGCGCCGGCCTCGTCCTCATCCACGACGGCGTCAGGCCCCTGGTCGATGTCGAGCTCATCGACCGGGTTCTGGCGGCCGCCGAGGCCCACGGGGCGGCCGTACCAGGGCTCGCAATCGAGGACACCGTCAAAGAAGTCCGGGAGGACAAGGTTATCCGGACCCTAAACCGGGACCAGCTGGTCCGAATCCAGACGCCCCAAGGTTTTCGGTACGAACTCCTGAAGGAAGCGCTCGCCCATGCCCGGAGAACGGGGTACCGGGGGACGGACGAGGCGTCCCTCGTCGAGCATCTGGGCCGCATGGTTGTCGTCGTCCCGGGCGATCCCCGGAATCTTAAAATCACGAGGGCGGAGGACTTGGCCCTCGCCGAGGCGTGGTGCCATGATTAAAATAGGAATCGGATACGACCTTCACCGGCTCGAGCCGGGCCGGACCCTGTTTCTGGGCGGCGTCGAGATCCCTCATCCGCGCGGGCTGGCCGGGCATTCGGACGGCGACTGTCTTATTCACGCCGTCATCGACGCCCTGCTCGGGGCCGAGGGGGAGACCGACATCGGCCGGCTCTTCCCCGATACGGACCCCGCGACAGAGGGCGTCCGGAGCACGATGCTCCTCGGCGAGGTCGTGAACCGGCTCAGGCGGAAAGGGTTCCGCGTCGTCCACGTCGATGTCGTCGTTGTCGCGGAGCATCCCAAACTTGGCCCCCATTTTTCCCGTATGAAGGAAGAGCTTGCCCCTCTGCTGGGTGTGGAGGGGGCGGGCCTCGGGCTCAAGGCCAAGACGAACGAGGGCGTCGGGCTCGTCGGACGCGAGGAGGCCGTCGCCTGCTGGGCGGTTGCCCTCATCGAAAAAACGCGGAGACGGAATCCGGATCCCGCCAAAACTTAAGGGGACGGGAGCGCAAAGAGGGCTTCGGCGTCTTGGGCGGGGGGAACCCCGAGGATAAGAGTGAAACGAACGCCCCGGCGAACGCGTTCAGAGAAGGGAAGATTTCCGGCAAGCCTCCGTCTAAAGGGTGAGACAGAGGCTGTGCCCCATGAGCCGAATATGGATGAACGGGAATTGGTCGAGAGAGCCCGAAGCGGAGATCGGGAGGCTTTTTCCTGTCTTGTGAAAATGTATGAGGCAAAAGTGTTTCAACTCGCATACGGATTGACCCGCGACCGCCACCTGGCGGACGACCTGGCCCAGGAGGCCTTCATCAAGGCCTATACGGGCCTGTCCAGGTTCGAGTCGCGCTCCGCGTTCGGGACCTGGCTCTACCGGATCACCGTCAATCAGGTCAAGGACCATCTGCGCCGGGCCAAGGTCCGCAAAGAGGTCTCCCTGGATGATCTCAACCCGACGGTCCTGGCCGACAACGACGGTCCCGAACGGGAGGCCCGGCTTCGGGCCCGGGAAAGAACCCGTGAGCTCGTCCTGCGGATGATCGGCCGGCTTCCCGAAAAATACGCGACGATCATATCCCTGCGCGATCTTCAGGGCCGTTCCTACGAGGAGATCGCCGAGGTCTTGAACATATCACCCGGCACGGTGGATTCTCGCCTCTACCGGGCCCGGAAGCTTCTCCGGAAAAAGCTGGAGCCCATGCTCCGGCCGATAGGAGGGAGCCATGAACTGCAAGAGAGCTGAGAACTTCTTGGTCCGCTCCTTTGACGGACCGCTGCCGTCCGGGCAGGGGGATGCTCTCCGCGGCCACCTCGAGGATTGTCCCGCCTGCCGACAACGGAACGAGGAGTATGACCTCATCCGGGAAGCCTTCCGGGCGTTCCCGCCGGTCCAGCCGCGGCCCTTTTTCTGGGAGCGGTTGAACGCCAAACTCCCGACGGTCGAGTCCTCCCCCCGGGCCTGGCCGGTTTTTCGGAAGCTCGGCTTCAAGCTCGTCCCCGCTTATCTGGCCGTCATCCTCGCCCTCGGCGCCGCCTTGGTTTTCCTCGGACCTCCGGCGGAAGCCGAGTTGAGCCAGGCCGAGATCCTTCTCCGCGGGGAGGATCCCCTGACAGAGACGACGGGCGTCTTGGACGAGACGCGCGCGGAGGACAAAAATATGATGATCCTGTTCGCCTCGCTGGAACGTCCGTCTTCCCTGGGGAGACGAATGCCATGAACAATAAAGTCCGGTCGTGGATCATCCTCGCTTTCGTGGCCGTCCTGGCTGCCGGGATCGCCGCCGGCCTCTTCCTGGGCCGGTCTTGGCCGAGGGGAGGAGGGCCTTCCAGATCCTACCGCGGCGGCCCGCCGCCGTCCTTGGAGCGGTTGGCCAAGGACTTGGATCTGACTCCGGCCCAGAAAGAAGAGATCCGGAAGATTTTCGAGAGAAACGAAGAACGGTTGAAAGAGTTCCACTCCCAGATTCATACCCACCTGAACGAAATGAGGAGTCGGCTCAAAACCGAGATCGATAACGTCCTGACCCCGCAGCAGAGAGAGAAACTCAACGCCCTGCTCGAGCGGCATACGCGGAGAGAGCGGGAGGCCCGGCGGCACGGCTCGATCCGTCCCTCTCCGCCACCGGACGAACCGAAAGGAGAACACCCATGACGAAGAAGAAATGGATTATCGCGGCGGCGGTCCTGGTCGGACTCGTCGTCATCGTGGTCGGCGCGACCGTCCTAAAAGGCGGCCGGTCGAACGGCCCCAAATACAGGACCGAAGCCATCGGCAAAGGCGACATCGAAGCCCTGGTCACGACCTCGGGGACCTTGAACCCGGTTATGACGGTCGAGGTCGGAAGCCAGGTCTCCGGGAAAATCGCTAAGATCAACGTCGACTTCAATTCCCAGGTCAAGAAAGGCGACATCTTGGCCGAGCTGGACCTGTCCATCCTCCAGTCCAAGATCGACCAGAGCAACTCCAACTATTTGAGCGCCTCGGCCTCTCTCGACCGGGCCAAGGTGACTCTCGACAACCTTAAGAAGAAGTACGAGCGGGCCCTGACCCTGTTCGAGAAGAACCTCATCTCGTTCGAGGAGAAAGAGTCGGCCGAAGCGTCCTACTTGAGCGCCAAGACGGATGTAACCTCCGCCCAAGCCCGGCTCGAACAGGCGAAGAGCCAGCTCGAATCGAGCAAGCTCGACCTGAACTATGGCATCATCCGCTCGCCTATCGACGGCGTCGTGATCTCCAGAGACATGAACATCGGCCAGACGGTCGCGGCCAGTTTTCAGGCGCCCAAGCTCTTCTCGATCGCCAACGACCTGAGCCAAATGCAGGTCGAATGCAGCGTCGACGAGGCCGACATCGGAAAGGTCAACGAGGGACAGAAAGTCCGCTTCTTGGTCGACGCCTTCCCCGACGACTCCTTTAACGGGACCGTCAAACAGGTGCGTTACTCGCCGACCGTCTCCCAGAATGTCGTCACCTACACGACGATCGTCGCCGTCGACAACCCGGGCATGAAGCTCCGTCCCGGCATGACGGCGACCGTCTCGATCATCAGCGGCGAGGCCAAGGGCGTCCTCCGCGTCCCTAACTCCGCCCTGCGCTTTACCCCGACCCTTCCCGCCGAGGAATTGGCCAAGATCATGAAAGAGAGTTTCCAGGCGATGATGGCCCGCCGCCAGGCCGAAGGCGGCCAGGGGCAACCGGGCCAGCCCGCCGGCTCGGGACAAGCCCAGGCCGGATCGGGCGTCCAGGGCGAGAACCGCCGTCCTGACGGCCAGGGCGAGAATCGCGGGAACGGCGCTATGACGTTCATGCAGGGACAAGGACAGGGCCAGGGCGTCGGCGCGTCGCAGGGCATGCGGAGCGGCCGGCAGCCTTCCCGGGTTTGGGTCCAGGACGCGGCCGGCAAGCTCCGGATGGTCTTCCTCCGTCCCGGCGTGACCGATAATTCCTACACCGAGATCCTTCGGAGCGAGCTCAAGGAGGGCGACCTCGTCATCATCGGCGAGGAGAACACCGTCTCGACATCCAGCCAGAGCGGTCCGCCTCGGGGCGGGGCGATGTTCATCGGCCGCTAAGCCGACGAATCGTTCAGGCGGACTGCCATGAGTCGCAAGATCATCGAACTCAACAATCTGGTCAAGACCTATCACGTCGGTGACACCGAGGTCCGGGCTCTCCGGGGCGTCAGCTACGCGGTCGAGGAGGGTGAATTCCTGGCCGTCATGGGTCCTTCGGGTTCGGGCAAGTCGACACTCATGAACATTCTGGGTTGTCTGGACAAGCCGAACTCGGGCGAGTATTTCTTCGGAGGACAGGAGATCTCCAAATTCAGCAAGAACGAGCTGGCCCGAATCCGGAACGAGAAGATCGGATTCGTCTTCCAGACCTTCAACCTCCTGGCCCGGACGACCGCGCTCGAGAACGTCGAGCTCCCCCTCCTCTATTCCCATGCCAACGGCCGGAACCGGACCGAGAAAGCCCTGGCCGCGCTGGAGGCCGTCGGCCTCAAGGAGCGCGCCTATCACAAGACGAACCAGCTCTCCGGCGGCGAGCAGCAGCGTGTCGCCATCGCCCGCGCCCTCCTCAATAACCCGTCCCTGATCCTGGCCGACGAGCCGACCGGCAACCTCGACAGCAAGACCGGCGAGGAGGTCATGGACATCTTCAGCCGTCTCAACAGGGACCAGGGAATGACCATGGTCCTGGTCACCCACGAGGCCGATATCGCCAACTACGCCCGGAAGAGCATTTTCCTCAAAGACGGCCTGATCGTCCGGGAGGAGACGAATCCCCGCTTCGGCCAGAAAGCGATCCGGGGACAAGGAGTCAAGCCATGACCAAGTTTTTAAGGATATGCCGCGTCGCCCTCAGGGCCCTGACCCGCAATAAAATGCGCTCGTTCCTGACGGCGCTGGGCATCATCATCGGGGTCGGCGCCGTCATCGCCATGGTCAGCATCGGCGAAGGCGCCAAGAAGGGCATCGAGGACCGCTTCAACTCGATGGGGACGAACCTGCTGTTCGTGTCCCCCGGCAGCCGGAATTTCCGGGGCCTCCACAGCGGCTTCGGCGGGTTCCAGAGCCTGACGCCCGAGGACGCCCAGGCCATCCAGACCCAGTGCGACGCCGTCAAGTACACCTCGCCCTCGGTCAGCACCCGGGCCCAGGTCGTCTACGGCAACAAGAACTGGAACACGTCCATCCAGGGGACGGGCGCCCGCTATCCCGAGGTCCGCAACTGGGAGATCGCCGAGGGGACCTACTTCGACGAGGGCCAGGTCAAGGCCGGCACCAAGGTCTGCGTCCTGGGGAGCGAGGTCAAGAAGAGCCTGTTCGAGGGCGAGGACGCCGTCGGCCAGGTCATCCGGGTCAAGAAGATCCCCTTCAAGGTCCTGGGCGTCCTCAAGTCCAAGGGCGAGTCGGGCGGCTGGTTCAACCGCGACGACATGATCGCGGTCCCCTACACGGCCGTCATGAAAAGGCTGATGGGCGTCGACTACATCTCCTCGGTCGACATCCAGGCCGTCTCCTCGTCCCGGACGGCCGAAGCCCAAAAGCAGATCGAGGAGTTGCTCCGCGTCCGCCACAAGATCGCGCCCGGCGCGGACGACGATTTCCAGGTCCGGAACATGTCCGAGATCGCCGAGGGCGCGGCCCAGTCGACCCAGATCATGACCATCCTGCTCGGGAGCATCGCCTCGATCTCGCTCCTGGTCGGCGGGATCGGGATCATGAACATCATGCTCGTCTCGGTCACGGAGCGGATCCGCGAGATCGGGATCCGGATGGCGATCGGCGCCCGGGAGAAGGACATCCTCCTCCAGTTCCTGACCGAAGCCGTCGTCCTGAGCGTCATGGGCGGGCTGCTGGGGATCCTGTTCGGAATCGGGGCCTCCAAGCTCCTCAAGTACATATCCATCTTCAGCCAATGGAAGACGGTCGTCTCGCCCCAGGCTGTCATTCTCGCGTTTCTGTTCTCCGCCTCGGTCGGCATCTTCTTCGGGTTCTACCCGGCCCGTAAGGCGTCGCGCCTCGACCCGATCGAAGCCCTCCGCTACGAGTAAGGTCCGAGCGGAGATTGTCCGGACACGTCGCTACCACACACTCAGGGAGGTTCGATATGCGCAACAAGAGACTCGGAACATGGGTTTTGATAGCCGGCTTCGCGGCGGGATCGGCCTTGGCCCAGGACCCGGCGGCCAAGAACATGACCCTCGAGGACTGCATCCTGGGAGCCCTCAAGAACAACCTGTCGGTTGCCGTCCAGGTTCTCAACCCCCGGCTCGCGGATGAGGCCCTGTCCAAAGCCAGGGAAAAATTCCTGCCGAGCCTGTCCATGTCGTTCAACAATCGGCACAATGAATCGGCGTCCTACTCCTGGACGAGCACTTCAACAACGGGCTCGATCCTGTCCAAATACAACAGCTACAACTTCGCGATCAACGAAACCCTCCCGATCGGAGGGACCTTGAGCCTGGCGCTCGACTCCTACAAATCGGAAACCAACCAGAGCCTGCAGACGATCAACCCCCGCTACGGCTCGACCCTGTCCATGAACTTCAGCCAGCCCCTCCTCCGCAATTTCGGATCGACCGTCAGCCAGCGGGAGATCCTGGTCGCCCGGAACAACCTCGAGATCTCCGAGTACGACCTTCACAAATCCCTCATCGACACGATCTACTCGGTCGAGCAGGCCTATTGGATCCTGGTCTACAGCATCCAGAATCTCGATGTCCAGCGGCAGACCCTCAAGCTGGCCCGCGACCTCCTCGAAAAGAACGAGCGGGCCGTCGAGGTCGGGCAGATGGCGCCGATCGAGGTCCTGAGCGCCCAGGCTGAAGTCGCGACCCGGGAGGCCGACATCCTCCAGGCCGAGACGCAGGTCAAGAACAACGAGGACACGCTGCGGACGCTCCTCAACCTGGAGCCCGGAAACCAGGCCCCCCTGACCCAGATCATCCCCGTCGACAAGCCGCCTTTCGAGGGGAGGACGGTGAGTCTTGACGAGGCCCTCCTGACGGCCATAGACAACCGTCCCGATCTCCGCTCGGCCCGGACGAGCCTCAAGAATACCGAGATCGACCTGACCTACGCCAAGAACCAGCTCCTGCCCGGCCTCAACCTGAACGCCGGCTTTTCGAGCCCGGGCGTTTCGGGCGACCGAATCCTCTACCTCAACAACAACCCCTTGACCGGCGTCGTGGTCGGCACAATGCCGGGCGGGGCGTCCGATGCCCTCAAAGACACCATCAACTTCAAGTACCAGAACTGGACGATCGGCTTGACTCTCGACATCCCTCTCGCCAACGTCTTGAGCCGGGCGGGCTACGCTCAGGCCCAGGTCAACATGGAGAAGGCCCTGCTGTCCGTCAAGAACCAGGAGCAACAGGCCTACCTCGAAATCAGGAACGCGGTCCGGTCCGTCGACACCGGATTCAAGCGCGTCCAGGCCTACAAGGTCGCCCGCGACCTGGCCGAGAAGAAGTACGAGGCCGAGCTGGAAAAACTCAAGATCGGGCTGTCCACGAACTATACCCTCCTTCAATACCAGCGGGACCTGGCCAACGCCAGGACGGCGGAGCTCAAGGCCATCGTCGATTACACCGTGTCCCTGGCCGGGCTGGACCGGGCCCTGGGTGTTTCCCTCAAGAAAAAGAACATGAGGGTCCAGGACTTCATGAAGAGCTGACCCGGCCTCTTCCCCGCCGCCCTTCGAACCATCCGTAGAGGGCCGGCAGGACGAGGAGCGTTAAAAGGGTCGAGGTCAGAAGTCCCCCGACCACGACGACGGCCAGCGGCCTCTGGATCTCCGATCCCGGCCCTTGCGCGGCCAGGAGCGGCAGGAGGCTGAAGACGGTGATGGACGCCGTCATCAGGACCGGCCGGAGCCGGCGGGCGCAGCCGCCGGCGATGGCCTCATCGAGAGCCGTCCCTTCCTGCCGGCACTGGCTGATCGTCGAGACGAGGACGACGCCGTTGAGGACGGCGATCCCGAACAGGGCGATGAACCCGACCGAAGCGGGAACGGACAGGTAGAGACCCGACAGGTAGAGCGAGGCGACGCCGCCGATCAGGGCGAACGGAAGGTTGAGAAAGACCAGGACGGCCAGACGGGCCGTCCCGAAGGTCACGAAGAGCAGGAAGAAAATGAGGCCGGCCGTCAGGGGGAGAATCAAGGCGAGCCTCCGCATGGCCCGCTGCTGGTTCTCGAATTGGCCTCCCCATTCCAAATAATATCCGGCTGGAAGCTCGACCCGCTTCCGGATCTCCCGCCGGGCCTCGGCGACAAACCCGCCGATGTCCCTCCCCGACACGTTGCACTCGATCCCGATCCGGCGCTGTCCGAATTCCCGGCTGATCTGGCTGGGCCCTTCCTCGAGACTGATTGAGGCCAGCTCCCCGAGAGGGACGCGGGCGCCTTGGGGCGACGGGACCAGGATGCGGGCGAGGCCGCCGACCGAATCCCTCCAACTCTCGGGGAAAAGAACCGCGACATCGAAACTCTTATCCCCCTCGTAGATACGGGTAACCGGGCTTCCGGCCACGGCCGTCGCGATGACGTCCTGGACGTCCGCGACGTTGATCCCGTAGCGGGCGATCCGGGCCCGGTCCGCGGCGATCGTGACATAGGGCTGGCCCGCGACGCTCTCGACGACGATGTCCCGGACGCCCCGGAGTCCGGCGATGACGCGGCCGATGGCGTCGGCCTTGGCCCGGAGCGTCTCCAGGTCCTCGCCGAAGAGCCGGATGATGATTTGGGCCCGGGTGCCGGCGACCAGCTCGTCGATCCGGCAGGCGATCGGCTGGCTGAAGGAGAAGGCCATGCCCGGGAAGACCTCCATGGCTTCCCGCATCTTGTTGGTCAGCTCATCTCGGGTTTTCGCCGACGTCCATTCCCGGCGGGGGCGGAGCGTCCCCACGTAGCCCGTTTTTTCGACGCCCCGGGCCTCGAGGGCGATGCCGGTCTGTCCGGTCCGGGACACGATGGTCTCGAGCTCGGGGAACTGCTTGAGCCGCCGCTCGACTTCCTTGCTGATCGCCAGCGACCGATCGAGCGAGACGCCCGGCAAGAGCTGGATGTCCATGTCGAAGGCCCCCTCGTCCATGGCCGGGATGAATTCGGTCCCCAGCCGGGGGATGAGGAGGAGACTCCCGGCCAGCATCAGGAGCGCCGCCGACAGGACGAGCGCTTTGCGGCGCAGCGTCCAGCGCAGGAGGCGCGAATAGGCGGACGTGAGCATTTCCATGACGCGGTTCCTGCGCTCGGCGCTCCGCCGCAGGAGGAGCAGGGACAAGACGGGGATGACGAAGATCGACAGGACGAGAGAAGCGAGCAGGGCGATGGACACGGTCAGGGCTAGCGGCGCGAACATCTTTCCCTCGATGCCCTGGAGGGTCATGATCGGAATAAAGGTCAGGGCGATGATGAGCTCGCCGAAGATGCTGGGCCTGCGAACTTCGAGCACCGCCTGGAGGACCGCGGTCGGCTTGGGAAGCGAGACGGCCGTCTCGGCCAGGCGCCGCTGGACGTTCTCGACCTGGATGATGGTCGCGTCGATGATCATGCCGACCGAAATCGCCAATCCGCCCAAGGACATCAGGTTGGCGGTCAGGCCGGCCCGCTTCATGATGATGAAGGTCGCCAGGGCCGCCAGGGGGAGCGCGGCGATGACAATGACGGCGCCCCGCAGGTTGCGCAGGAAGAGGTAGAGGATGAAAACGACAAAGAGGCCGCCGACGAGCAGGGCATCGGTAACGGTATGGACGCTCTGCCGTACGATGTCGGAGCGCTTATAAAAAGGGACGATGGCCATGCCGGCCGGCAGGACGCGGCTGCCGTTGATCCCGGCGACCTTGGCTTCGATGCCCTCGACGACATCTCGGGCGTTCGCGCCGCGGAGCATCATGACGATCCCGCCCACGACCTCGCGCTCTCCGTTCTTGACCGAGGCGCCCTGGCGGACGACCGCCCCGACCCGGACTTCGGCCACGTCCCGAATGAGAACGGGGACGCCCCGCCATGTCTTGACGGAGACGCTCCGGATGTCGTCGACGTCCCTGAGCAGGCCCAGCCCGCGGACCAAGTACTGTTCGGAGGTCGTTTGGATGAGGCCTCCGCCCACGTTCTGGTTGTTCCGGCGGAGGGCTTCGACGACGTCGGCCAGGGCGATATCGTACTTCTGGAGGCGGTCCGGGTCGGCCACGACCTGATACTGCTTGATATAGCCGCCGAAGGAGTTGACCTCGCTGACGCCGGGCACGGTTTTCAACATCGGGGAGACGACCCAATCCTGGAGGGTCCGGAGCTCGGTCAGGCGCGCCTGGTCGGGGGGGCCTGACGTCCCTTCCTCGATCGTGTACTGGTAGATTTCGCCCATGGCCGTCGCGACCGGACCCATTTCGACGTCGACGTCATCGGCCAGGGCGTCCCGGGCGCCGATCAGCCGCTCCAGGACGAGCTGGCGGGCGAAAAAGATATCGACGCCGTCTTCGAAGACGGCCGTGATGACCGACAGGCCGAACTTGGAGACGGAGCGGAGCCCGGTCAAATGCGGCAACCCGCGGAGGGCCGATTCGACCGGATAGGTCACGAACTTTTCGACCTCGAGCGGGGAACGGCCGGGCGCCGAGCAGATGACTTCGACTTGGATGTTGGTGACGTCGGGGAAAGCGTCGATCGGGAGACGGAGGAAGGACCAAACGCCGAGCCCGGCCATGAACAGGACGGTGACGAGGATGAGGGCTTTCTGCCTGAGGGAAAAGGCGACAAGACGCTCAATCATGTCCGTGCCCCTCCTCCTCCAAGCTCTCCTTGAGGAGTTCGGATTTCAGGAAGAAGCCTCCTTCGGCCGCGTAAGATTCGCCCGGGGCGAGCCCGGACAGGACCTCGACCCAGCCGTCCCGGGCCGGTCCCGTCGCGATCTCCCTGACGGCGAAGGATCCCTCTCCGGCGGAGACGAACACGACCGTCTTTCCCTCGATCCTCTGGACGGCCGAGTCGGGGATGACGAGAGAACTCGTCCGGGACGGAAGGATGAGAGTCACGTCCGCGAACATCCCGGGCTTGAGCCGGCCGGCCTCATTGCCGACCTCGACGCGGCCGATGATCGTCCGCGTTTCGGAGTCGATGAGGTCCGAGATCTGCGCCAGCCGTCCCTTGAATTCCAAGTCCGGGTAGGCGGCGACTTTGACGACGGCCGCGGCGCCGGGCGAAACGGAGCCGAGGTCCTTCTCGTGGATCCGGGCGTTGACACGCAGCGATGAAAGGTCGGCGATCCGGAACAGCCCGGCCCCGGCCTCGATCGCATCGCCGGCGACGGCGGAGCTTTCGATGATGGTCCCGGAGAGAGGGGCCGTCACCGGAAGAAGGTTCCGGGGGAGCCGCGACTCTTCGATCGCCTTGATCTCCTCCTCGGCCAGTCCCAGAATCCGCAGTTTGACACGGGCCGAGGCCGCGATGGCGCGGGCCGTCTTGTCGTCCTCGGGCGAGCGGGCCGGGTCGAGCCCGTCCAGACGGGCGCGGGCCTGCAGGAATTCCGCCTGAGCCGCAAGATACTCCGGGCTGAAGAGTGTGAGCAGAGTCCGTCCCTTGGCGACGCGGTCCCCTTCGAATGCGAGCACCTCTTCGATCCGGCCCGGCAGGCGCGATGTGAGATGATGGACCTTCTTGGGATTGAGGGCGATCTCGCCGGGGGCCGAAACCAGGATCGGGACCGCGCGCAGCTCGGCGACCCGGATCTTGATGCCCGCGATCTCGATCGCCTCACGGCTCAGGGTGACGGCGGCGGGACCGTCTTTCTTTTCGGGCGCGGACTCGCCCGGAGCGTCCGATCCGTTTTTGCAGGCGGCGAGCGGCAGCGCCGACGCGACCAAGATCGCCGCCAGGATTTTCAATTCAGTCCTCATGGCTCTCTCCCATCTCTCCGTTTTCTTCTCCGGAGCGTTCCAGCTCGGCCCACGCCTCTTCATAAAGAAGGAGGGACCGCCAGTATTCGGCCCGGGCCTCGGCGGCCGTTCGGTAGAGGTCGATCAGGCCGAGGCTGTCCAGCCGCCCGATTCTGTAATCGGCCAGGCCCGCTTCGATCTGGCGTGCGACATCGTCCAGGAGTTTTTCTTCGAACAGGCGGACTTGCTCCTCGACCGCCTTGAGGCCGGCGAAGGCGCTCTCGATCCCGGCCGCGACCCGGGTCCGGACGGCGGCCGCCGCGATTGATGAGATCTCGGACCTGGCCTCGGCCTCGAGCGTCTCGCCGCGTCGTCCGTTCTTCCAGACGAAGGGGAGCGACAGGCTGAGCTCGAAACCCCAGGCGCCGGTCCTGACGCTCGGCAGATACAGGCCCACCGATAAGTCGGGGAGGAGGTTTTTTCTGGACAGGACCAGGCCGGCCGCGGCCTGATCGCGACGAACCGTCTCGATCCGGATCGTGCGGCTGGCCGCCATAAGCTCGCTCCGGACGGAGGCCAGATCTTTCTCGAGCGGGGCGAAGGAAAAGGCCGAGAGGAGATCGAGCGGTTCGTTCCCCTGACGCCCGAGCAGGAGGTTGAGGCGAATCTTATCGGCGGCGAGATCCTTGCGTCTTTCGATCTGGTCGTTGCGGGCTTTGACTTTCTCCACCCCCGCCCTCAGGACGTCCAGGTAAGGAACGTTTCCGGCTTCGTATCTCATCCGGGCCGCCTCGAGGACCCGATCGAGCAGGGCCCTATTCGTCTCGAGGAGCGCGATCGTCCTGAGCCGGAAGAGAACCCGGTAATAGGCTTTCTTGACTTCGGCGCCCAGGACGACCTGGAGCCGTTCGAGATCGAGCCGTGCGATTTCCTCCCCGTAGCGTCCGATCTTGCCGCGCAAGGGTCGTTTGCCGGGAAACTCGAGGGACTGTTGGATCCCCAGGTTGATCTCCGATACCTCGCCGCCGTGGCGTCCCAGGGGGAGACCTTCCCGGCTGAAGACAATCTCGGGGTCGGGGACGGATTCGAGCTGAAGCCGCTGTCCCCTGGAGACGTCGAGGGCTCTCCGGGCGGCCAGGATGGCCGGATTGTCGCGGAGGGCCGACGCGACGGCTTGCTCGACGGTCAGCCCGGGGCCGGACGACGGCGGGAAGGCCGTGGTTTGGGCCGCCAGCGCGGCCGATAGAATGATCGCGGCGAAATGCATGATGACCTCCTTTCCGGTCGGGGGAGCGCGCTTGAATCGAGGGCGCTGGGAAAGGAGTATTAATCGGGCGGGTGAAAGATATTCTTGATGAAATCGGGGAGTACGACGGGGTCGTGGTTCCAGATCAGCCAGGCTCCGAACGGCCTCAGTTCCAGGGCGGAATCAGGCTGGAGACAGGCCGCGTCGGTCCACGCCCGGTGGAGCGCCTGGCACAGCCCGGCCGGCTCCTCATGGCAGGTTGCCTCGTGGGCGAGCGTCGTGAATGCGAAGAAGAAAAGGGCACAGAGGACAATCCCTCGGGTCGGGCTTTTCCCAATGCGTTTGATCATGGCCGTTCGCGATAAAAGATTGTATCCGGCCGCGCTCCCGCTGTCAATGCCGTGAGCCCCGCTGAAACCCTACCCCATTTTCTTAACGACCGGAGACTAGGTCAACCCCTCGACACTCATGGAAGCCATGAGTACTGCGAAGCCGCTGCACTCATGAACCGGAAACGGTTCATGGGTATTGAAAGGCGGCACTCATGGAAGCCATGAGTGCCGCCTTTCAGGGCGGGGTAGCGTCGGCGAACGGGTCAATAGATGTCTGTCACCAATTCTTCGTAGCATTTCCTTGCGGTCCCGATTGGGTTTGTGTCGCGGCCCCGGAGGATTTACAATAGGGTCGTGCCATGAATAAGCCCGGGACGATCGGAATGTGTGCCGCCGCCCTTCTCGCTTTGTGGTTCTGCGGATCAAAGACCTTCGGTGTCATCATCATCTGCGCCGGAGACAGCATTACCGAAGAAGCCTATCCGCGGTTCCTCCAGCAGATCTTTAAGAAAGAGGGACGGAGGGCGCGCGTCCTCAACTATGGGAAGAGCGGGCACACGACCGGGGAGTATCTGAAGTTCCTGCGCGGCCGGGTCGCAAAGGTCAAGGCCGAGACCCCCGATCTCGTCCTCCTCCAGCTCGGAACGAACGATGTCCGCATCGACGGAGACCGGATCGGCCTCCCGGACTTCGAGCGGAACCTCCGTGAGATCGTCGCGATTTTTCGGGGATGCCGCAACCGAGGCGGCGGACCGACGGCCGTGCTTCTCGCCACAATCCCCCCCATTCCCGAAAACACGCCCCATCCCTTCAGCCCGGAATCGGCCCGGCGGGTCGTGGAAGAAATAAATCCCGCCGTCAGGGCACTGGCCGCCGAGTTGGCGCTTCCCCTGGTCGATAACTACGCCCTCTTCGCCGGCGCGCCGGAGCTCCTGTCCGACGTTCATCCCTCGCCGGAAGGGTACCGGCGGCTCGCCCTCAATTGGCGCCAGGCCCTCCGCCCCTTCCTGGATTGAAAAAGCCGCCTGGGAAAAAAACGGCCTCCCCCGGCGCGAATTGTCTTGCGGTTTTAAAAGAAAGGTGTTAACATAGTGAAAATCAAGGGAGATTTTATCCCAAAAAGCCGGGAGAATTATCCATGAACCGAAGACTGATCAGGCCCAATTTTGCGGAGATCAAAGATAAGATGAACGCCCAAGACCAAGCCAAGAAGAAGATCCATCCCCCGACCGATACCTCCGCCGAGAATTATTATTACCTCAAACAGATGAACAAGAAAACCCCGATGGCGGTCGTCTTCGCAGACGGCCAGGTCATCGAGGGCTACATCGAGTGGTACGACCGCAACACGATTAAGCTCAACCGCGAGAATGCGCCCAACCTCCTCATTTACAAGGCCAACATCAAGTACATCTACAAGCTCGACGAGATGCCGGAAGCCGAGCCCGAGCCCGAGGCCGCGGAGGAAGCCAAGAAGAAGAAAAAATGAGGATCCCCCGGATCGGGATCAGCCTGGGCGATCCGGGCGGCATCGGGCCTGAAATCATCCTCAAGTCCATCAGCGGGGACACGTCTCTCCCCGAGGCCGCCTACGTCGTGTTCGGTGACGCCTGGGTTCTCGAAAACGAAGCGAAGCGTCTGGGCATCAAGACGGAATTATCCCGCTGGCGGGAGGAAACGGGCCCATCCGCCCCCGGCCTGTTTTTCCACGACGTCCGGACGCCCCTGACCAAGGTCGGCGCGGGATCGGCCGCGAAGGAGAACGGCGAAGCCTCGTTCCTGTATTTCGAGGCGGCCGTCGAGAAAGCCAAGCGGGGCGCGCTGGACGGATTGGTCACGGCCCCCATCTCAAAAAGCTCCTGGGATCTGGCCGGCTTCCGCTGGCGCGGCCATACGGAATACCTGGAGCAGGTCTACCCCGGGGCGATCATGACTTTCTGGTCGGAGCTGCTCAACGTCGCCCTTCTCAGCCACCATCTTCCTCTTTGGGAAGCGTTGGGAAAGATTCGGAAAGACGTCCTGCTCGGTTTTCTCAGAGGTCTTCACGCGGCATTGGAACGCGCCCGGCCCGGCCGATGCGAGCTCCTGATGGCCGGCCTCAATCCTCACGCCGGAGAAGAAGGGTTGATGGGGATGGAGGAAATTCGGGAGATCATGCCCGCGATCGCGGCGGCCCGGTCCGAGGGGATCCGCGTCTCCGGTCCCTGCCCCCCCGACACGGTTTTTTTCAAGGCCCTCGATCGCGCCGACACGGTCGTCGTCGCCCTCTACCACGACCAGGGATTGATCGCCTTCAAGACGGTCGCCTTCGAGAGCGGCGTCAACGCGACGCTGGGTATGCCGTTCATCCGGACCTCCCCGGATCACGGAACGGCCTTCGATATCGCGGGCAAGGGCGTCGCCAGCGCCCGGAGCATGATCGCGGCCATCGCGCTGGCCCACGAATTCGTCCGCTCTACCGTCGACTCCGGATGACGGCGGCCGAATTCCCCTCCCCGAGAGTTCGGCCGGCGGCCTCGCTTAGAACCTCTCCGGACAGCCCTTCCAATTCCCGATTGAGATCTACGGGGACGATCCCGAGCTGGACCGCGCGCCCCAGCGAAAAAGCGTACCCGTAGATATTGTTCGCAAGCGCCGCGCGGGGCCAGGGCGCGATTCCGAGCATGAATCCGAAGACGTTGCGGACCATGACGAGGTCCGCGCGGCGTAGCGGCCCGGCCGCGGCCGACCGGACGAAAGCGGCCAGACCCCGGAGAGCTTCGGCGGGACTCCCGTTTTCTTCGAGCGTCAGGGTCAGCCTAAGAATCCCGGGATCGTCGAGGACGGCATACTGGATTGAGATAGTTCCGGCCCGAAACCCGCTCGCGGCCGCGCTCAACCGCCCGGCCAGAACCAGGAAAGGAGCGAAGTCCCGTTCCCGCGGCGCCGGAGCTCGGAACGCGAGGCAGACGGCCGGAGGCGACGCGACAGGGGCTCGGCCGGCGGGGAGGGTTCGAGGGGCCGGAGATTGGGGCGATTGGGGCGGATCGGGTTCGGCCGTCGCCGGGGCCGATTCGCCTCCGCGGATATTCGAGAAATAGCCCTCGACTAGGCGCCTGGCTTTCTCGGCCTGAAAAGGGCCCGCCGCGACAAGGAGGGCGTTTTTGGGTTTGTAATAACGGCGGATCCTTTCCTGGAGCACGGGCTTGGTGAGCTTAATGATATCCTCCGGCCGCCCGCCCTTTCGCCCCCCCGCCGGGGCCGGCCTCAAGAGCTCCCTGGCCGTGTTCATGAGGGCCAGCGTCGGCACGGCCTCATACATGTTTTCGAGCTCGATCAGGAGCCGCGCTTTTTCCCTCTCGATATCGGCTTCGGAAGGCTCGAGCCCGGCCATCCGGGCGGCCGCTTCTTTCAACTCCCGGTCCAGCTCGGCCGGCGCGAACACGGTCGCCACGACCGTGTAGTCGTCCCCCGTCTGGGCGTTCCAGCCCATCGGGTAGAGCCGAACGAACGCATCGACGGTCCGGCCGGGATGGACGCCCGCCGGAGCCGTCACCAAGAGATGCTCGATAAGATGGGCCGTTCCCGAGGCGCGGGCAGGGTCGTGGTCCTCTCCGATCGAGTACAAGACCACCAAGGCCGCGCTCGGGCCGGCCGGGACGGGAGCCAATAAGACGTCGAGACCGTTGGCGAGCCTGAATCGATCGACCGGGCCCGCGGCTTCTCCCGCCGGGACGCGAACACGCCCGCGGGCCGCCGGCGCGGCGGCGAGGAGGAGAAAGGCGGCAAGGACGGCGAGAGGGCCGATCCTCCTTCGCGGCCGGATCACTTCCATCCCCGCTTGATCTCGGTCCGGATTTCGCGCTCCGTATCCCGCTTCTTGATGGCGGCCCGCTTCTCGTAGAGCTTCTTCCCCCGGGCCAGCGCGATCTCGATCTTGATCTTGCCCTTGTCGTTGACGAGGATTTTAAGCGGGACGAGCGTGAATCCCCTCTCCTTGATCTTTCCGATCAGGCGCCGGATCTCCCGGCGATGGAGGAGAAGCTTGCGGTCCCGGAGCGGCTCGTGGTTGAAGCGGTTGGCCGCCTCGTAGGGGCTGATGTGGCATTTGACCAGGAAGACTTCATCACCCTTGACCTCGGCGTAGCATTCCTTGAGGCTGACCCGGCCGTCCTTGATGGATTTGACCTCGCTCCCCAGCAGGGCGATTCCGGCCTCGAACGGCTCAATGATCTCGTAGTCGTGATAGGCCGCCTTATGGGTCGCGATGACCTTCATTGGACGCTCTCTGCGGGCGCTTTCAGCCGGACCCGGATAAGACTGATGTGTCGCTTGTTCATCCGTTCCACGGTCAGGACATACTCCCGGGCGTCAAGGACGTCCGCCTCGCGGGGAATCCGCTCGAATTCGTTGAGGAAGAATCCGGCTAAGGTCGTGTATTCCTTCCTCTCCGGGAGCGGGACGGGCAGCCGTTCGTTGACGGCCTTGAGCGGAGCGGCGCCCGTGATGAGAAAAGTCGACCGGTCGAGCCGGCTGAACCACTCCGCGGCCTTGGGGTCGAATTCATCCTGGATATCCCCGACGATCTCCTCGATGATATCCTCCAGGGTGACGATTCCCTCCATGTTCCCGAACTCGTCCACGATGAAGACGAGGTGGACGGAATTCTCCTGCATCTGGAGCAGGACCTTTTCGATCGACGCGGATTCCGGGACGAAGAACGGTTTCCGCAACATGGACGCCACGTTAATCTGTTTATTATCAACAAGGTAAGGAATAATGTCCCTGGCGTGAAGAACGCCCTCGATGTTGTCCAGCCGGCCCCGGTAGACCGGGAACCGGGAATGGGACGAGCTAAGAATGGTCTCGACGATCTGGGCCGGCGCGAGCGCCGAGTCGATGGCCTTGACCTCGGGCCGCGGGATCATGATCTCCTTGACCGGCCGGCTACCGATGTCCAGGGTTTCAGAGATCATCTTCTTGCGGAACGTCGAAATTCCCCCGACTCCGGTCGAAAGGAGAAGCTTGATCTCTTCTTCGTTGAGCGTTTGGGAAGGGCCGGATTTTTTGGCCTGCGGGAAGAGGAGGCCGGTCATGAACATGAAAGCCTTGGAGAAAGGGTAGAAGAGGAGGGCGAAAAGCTTGACCGGATAAGCCAGCAGGAAAGCGACCTTGAGGGGATGATAGGCGGCGTAGGTTTTAGGGTTGATCTCCCCGAAAACAAGAAGAAAAACGGTTGTGGCTAAAGTCGCCAAGAAGAGGGCTTTATTCTTGTTGTCGGGGTAAAGGGATACGAACAGGAAGGTGGCAACCGAGGCCGCCGCGACGTTGACGAGCGTGTTCCCGATCAGGATCGTGGCCAGAAAACGGTCCACTCGCGCCAGGATGTCCTTGACGACCCGGGCTCGTTTCGATCCCTTCTTGACCAGGGAATCGAGCGCATAGGGGTTCAGGGCGATGAAGGCCGTCTCGGACGAGGAAAACAGGGCGCTCAGGAGCAGGAAGAAGACGAACAAGAGCAAGGCCGGCAGGATCATGAGGTTGGTCAGAGTTCGACGCTAGGTTTGCGGCCCTTGAAGCAGTCGGCCAGGGACCGGAGAACCTTGCGCTCGACATCCGATTCCGACAAGGCCGAGACCACCGAGAGTTCCGAGACGATCATCTCCTTGGCCTTCTCCATCATCTTTTTTTCGCGGAAGGACAAGGGCTTCTGGAGGTTGAGGTAGAACAAGCACTTGAGCACGAAGGCCAGGTCGAAAATCGTCCCCGTGTTCATGAGATGGAGGTGTTCTTTATAGCGATCCTTCCAGTCGGGGGTTATGTCGACCTGACCGCTCTTGATGAAGCGGAACAACTTGCGAATGGTCGGGACCGCGATGAGCTTGCGGATGCCCATCTCCCCGGCGGTCGCCGACGGCAGGAAAATCTTGATGTTGTTGGAGATAAGCCGCAGAAGGAAAACGCGGTTGGCGATCCCGGCCAGCCCATGCTCCTGGATGTCCTCGACGACGGCCAGTCCTTGGTTCGGGTAAATAACCTGATCGCCAATCTTAAGGGATTCCATTGACTTATATTATAGGGGAATCGGAGGTGAGCGTCAACTTGGGGCTCGCCGCCGGGGGACCGGACAGGCCCGAACTCGCGCTTGACAGATGGGGCCCGGTCTATTAACATATCCTCTCAATTCCCGAAGGACAAGGCACGATCATGAAGAGAACGTTTCAACCCAACAACAGAAGGCGGAGAAAAACTCACGGCTTCCTGGTCCGGATGAGCACCAAAGGCGGGCAGAAGGTCGTCAAAGCCCGGCGCCAGAAAGGCAGGAAGAGAATTGCCGTCTGATGAAAGAAACTCTTGGTCCTCGCGAGAGGATCCGAAAGAAAACGGATTTTTCATATATATATAAAAAGGGCATCCGTCTCCGAGGGACGTATTTCAGCCTGATCTATCTTCCCCGGCCTTCCGGTCTTTCCCGGCTGGGCGTCGTCGCCGGCCGGAAGGTGGGGATGGCCGTCGTTAGGAATAGGATCAAGCGATGGATGCGGGACGCTTTCAGGAGGAATAAGAAACTGTTGGGACGGCCCCTCGACATCGTTGTCGTCGCCAAGAACGGGATCGGATCCCTGTCAAGGACGGAATTCGACAAGCTGTTCTTCGCGGCCATAGGGGCCATCAATGAACGAGAAACGTCTTTATGAAAAAAACGGCCCTCTTTCTGATCAAGCTTTACCGCATGACGTTGTCCCCGTTTTTGGGGCGCCACTGCCGGTTTGAACCGACCTGCTCCCTCTATACCTGCGGGGCGATCGAGAAGTACGGATTCTGGAAAGGCGTTTGGTTGGGGACGAGGCGGCTTCTTCGCTGTCATCCCTTCCACGCCGGCGGTTTCGATCCCGTTCCCTGAAAGGTTCAATAATAAATGGAAAAAAGATTGCTGGTCGCCATTATCGTGTCGTTCCTGCTCCTGGCCGTTTACCAGATCTTCTTTATAAAGAAGATGCCTCCGGCCGAACAGGTCCAAACGACCCAGCAGGCGGCTGTCCAGGCGGCGACGCCCTCACCCGCCGGACAAGTCCAAGCTCAGACTCCGGTCCAGGAGACTCAGCCCGCGGTTCAGGTTCCGATTCAGGCCGTCTCGGCCCAAGTCGAATCGGATATCGTCGTCGATACTCCTCTTTTTCTGGCTAAGTGGGGCAATAAAGGGGCGATCCTCAAGAGTTTCAGGCTCAAGAAGCACCTCGACGTCAAAAAAGAGGCCTTGGAGCTCATCCCGGCCCGTGCCTCCGAACTCGGGATCTTTCCTTTCGGTCTACTGACCGAGGATCCCGCCTTCGACAGCGAGGTCAACAGCGCTCTTTTCCAGGCTTCGGTTCCCTCTCTGGTTCTGAAAGACGGCGAGGCCGGAGAGCTTGTGTTCAAATACGCCTCGGATGCCGGAGTCAACGTCGAGAAGACCATTCTTTTCAAGGGGGGAACCTACGAGCTGGGCCTCAAGTTCGATATCCTCAAGAACGGGCAGAAAGCGGACGCAAAGCTCGTCTGGGGCCCCGGAATAGGCAATATTTACGCGGCCGACCCTAAGACCCGGACGGGGGGCGGCGGCGGAATGGCCGTCTACGTCGCCAACAAGGTTTATCGAGTAAACGACAAGAAGTACAAACCGGAGTTGGGTTCTTATAATTTCGTCAATTGGGCCGCTTTCGAGGATAACTACTTCGCGGCCCTCTTTTTCCTGCCCGGAGAGAACGGATTGGCTTCTTTTATCCAGAAAAAGAAAGAGGCGGACCCGGTCCCTTATTATCTTCTGGCTATTTCCCTCCCCGAGAAAGCCTACATCGGCCCTAAAGAATACGACGCTCTGATCGCTCAGGGCCGGGGCGCCAAGAACCTCATTTCCTTCAGCGGTTTATTCGGCTGGATGGAAGAAATCCTGCTCAGGGCCCTTAAACTCTTCCATGGGCTCATCCCCAACTGGGGCGTTGCCATCATCATCCTGACCCTGATCGCCAAAATCATCTTCTTCCCCCTGACCTACAGCAGCACGAAGTCCATGGCCAAGATGCAGGAGATCCAGCCCAAAATAAAGGCGCTTCGGGCCAAGCATAAGAAAGCCAAGCAGGACATCGCCCAGCGCCGCCAGCTCAACGAGGAAATGATGAAGCTCTACAAGGAGCACGGCATCAATCCGGCCGGCGGCTGTCTTCCTATTCTTATCCAGCTTCCCGTTTTCTGGGGCTTTTTCAGGGTTCTCTCGATCGGCATCGAGTTCCGTCACAGTCCGTTTGTGCTTTGGATCAAGGACTTGTCGATCCGGGATCCTTATTACGTAACGCCCATCCTGATGGGCGCGAGCCAGTTCATCCAGCAGAAGATGACCCCCACCGGAGCGGATCCGGCCCAGGCCCGGATGATGCTCATCATGCCCGTCGTCATGACCATCTTCTTCATGAACTTCCAGAGCGGTCTCGTCTTATACTGGCTGACCAACAACGTTCTTCAGATCGGCCAACAGGCCATTATGAACAAGATGATGAAGAAAAAGAGAGAGAGAGATGGACAGAGAGCAACAGCCCGATAAACCCGAACTGAGCGAAGAAGGCCAGGAGTTCAAAGGTAAGAGCCTCGAGGACGCCGTTTCCTACGCCGAGCATATCCTCAAGACGCCCCGCGAGGAGTTCAATTACGAGATCGTCGCCGAGAAAACGAAGCTGTTCGGCATTAAGTGCAAGGAAATCGTCATCAGGGTCTGGCCGAAAAAGGCGCCCGAGCAGGACAAAGTCGGCCAATTCCTGGAAGGATTCATGAAAGTCTTTCCCCTCGAATTGACCTACCAGCTCGGGAAGAAGAACGATATTCTCTTCGTCATCTTCAGCGGCGAAGACAGGCACCTGCTGCTCAGGCAGGAGGGTTCCCTGCTGTTGGCCCTCCAGCACGTCCTCAATAAGCTCTCCGATCAAAAAGTCCAGGTCGATTGCGATTTCTTCCGGAAAAAGAAGGAAAAAAAGCTCTGGGAGTATGCCCAACAGGTGGCCCGCCAGGTTCAGAACACGGGGCGCAATGAGATCCTCGACCTGATGAATCCCTATGAGCGCCGCATCATCCACCTGGCCGCCAACCAGGTCAACGGGATCACGACCGAGAGCCTCGGAGACGGATTCCTGAAGCGGGTCAAGATCTGTCCCGCCGAAAAACCATCCCGTTAAACGGATGGCTGATGACACCATTATCGCCGTATCCACTCCTCCGGGCTATGGAGGTTTGGGCATTATCCGGCTGAGCGGACCCGCGGCGCGCCGCGTCGCCTCGCGTTTTTTTAAGCCCCAATCAAAAAAGACCGGGACGTTGCCGGCCCGGTCCCCCGTCTTAGGGGACATCGTCGACGCAAGAACCGGCGAACGCCTGGACGAGGCCGTCCTGATCTATTTTCCCGGCCCGCTCTCCACCACGCGCGAGGACCTGATCGAAATCACCTGCCACGGGAGCCCTGTCATCCTCGAACAGGCAGTCCGGCTCGGCGTCAGGTCCGGGGCCAGGCACGCCGGCCCCGGGGAATTCACCAGAAGGGCATATCTCGGCGGACGAATCGATATCATTCAAGCCCAGGCCGTCAACGACCTGATCATGGCCCGGACCCTCGAGCAGGCGAAAATCTCCATCCGTCAACTCGGAGGGAGCCTGTCCCGGATGATCGAGTCCGTACGCGTCCGCGTCCTGGAGGCCTTAACCCTGATCGAAACCGCGATCGAGTTTCCGGATGAAGGCCCCGGCATCCCGCCCGCCCGGATTGGAAAATCCCTGGGAAACGCCATCGCAGCCCTGGATGCCATGATTGGGAGCTATGATCTCGGCAAAACGCTTCTCGAAGGCTTGACCGTCGTGATCACCGGCAGGCCCAACGTGGGGAAGTCCACGCTTTTCAACGCCCTCCTCGAGGAGGAGCGGGCGATCGTGACGCCCTATCCCGGCACCACCCGGGATTTTCTGAGGGAGCCGCTTCGAATCGGAAATTCCCTTTTCACCCTGATCGACACGGCGGGAATGTCGACAACCTCCCATCCCATCGAGAAGGAAGGCAGGGAAAGAGGCCGGAAGCTGGCGGCAGAGGCCGACGGAGTCCTGATCCTGATCGACGCTTCGCGGAAGGAGACGGCCGAGGACCTTGCGATCATCCGGGGCTTGGCCGGAAAAAGAGGGATCGTGGTCCTGAACAAATCGGACCTTCGCGTCCGGGTCGATAAGGATAAGCTCAAGAGAGCGGCCGGGGCCGTCCCGGGCCTCGAAGTTTCCGCTTTAAAGGGGACGAATATCGGGCGCCTGAAGCGTTTGATCAGGAAGGAATTCGTCCCTTCCCTCGAGAGAGGAGGCGAGGTCGTTCTTCATCTCCATCAAAAACTGCTCCTGGAGGAGATCAGGCGCGGGCTGACCGAGGCGCAGAGACTCCTCGACGCCGGGTTCAGCGAGGAAGTCTACGCGGAAGAGGTGCGCGGCGTCCTTCCCTCCCTGGGCCGTCTTACGGGCGAAATCAAGAGCCGCGAGGTCATCGACAGGATCTTCAGCCGGTTCTGCATCGGCAAGTGAGGAGATCGTGGGCGCAGCCGAAGTCTTCGATTTGATCGTCGTAGGGGCCGGCCATGCGGGCTGCGAGGCCGCCCACGCGGCCGCCCTGATGGGGCTCGATACGTGCCTGATCACGATCCACCTCGAGACGATCGCCCAGATGTCCTGCAACCCGGCCATCGGAGGGCTGGCCAAGGGACACCTGGTGAGGGAGATCGACGCTCTCGGCGGCCTCATGGGAGTCCTGGCCGATGAGACGGGAATCCATTTCCGCCTTCTGAACAGGAGCCGCGGGGGTGCCGTCCAGGCGCCGAGGGCGCAATGCGACAAGGCGGCCTATCGGCAGGCCATGAAGAAACGTCTCGAGGAGACCCCGAAGCTGAGGCTTTTTCAGGGAATCGTCAGCGCGATTCCGGTAAAAGACGGCCGCGTCCAGGGGGTTGTGACCTTAGACGGAACGCGCCTCGGGGCCAAGGCGGTTATTCTGTCTCCGGGGACGTTCCTTAACGGCCTTATTCATATCGGACTCTCCAGCTATCCGGCGGGCCGGGCCAACGAGCCACCCTCGCTGGAGCTAAGCCGGTGTTTGAGGGAATTGGGCCTCAAGGTTTTTCGCCTGAAGACGGGAACACCGATGAGGCTCGACGCCAGGACGATCGCTTGGGACCAATTCACTCCCCAGCCCGGCGACGAGAATCCGGTTCCGTTTTCGACACGGACGAAGACGAAGCTCGAGAATAAAATTGTCTGTCACGCGGGACGCACGAACGAACGGACGAATCAGGTCATAAGGAAGAACCTGGACCAATCGCCGCTCTACAGCGGGATCATCAAGGGAATCGGCCCGAGGTATTGCCCTTCGATTGAGGATAAAGTCGTCAAGTTTCCCCATCATCCCAGGCACCAGTTCTTTCTCGAACCCGAGGGGCTGGATACGGCGGAAGTTTACGTGAACGGTCTTTCAACGAGCCTTCCCTATGAGGTTCAGAGGGAGATCCTGAGGACCATCCCGGGCCTGGACGGGGCCAAGATCCTACGGCCGGGCTACGGAATCGAGTATGACGCGGCGGCCCCGGGTCAGATAAAGGAGACCCTGGAAGCGAAATCGATTGCCGGGCTTTTCCTGGCGGGCCAGATCAACGGCACTTCGGGCTATGAGGAGGCGGCGGCGCAGGGCCTTCTGGCCGGGATAAACGCCGCCCTGATGATAAAGAGACAAAAGCCGTTCATTCTTCGCCGCGACGAAGCTTATGCCGGCGTCCTGGTCGATGATATTGTTTCGACCGGGATCGAGGAGCCGTATAGGCTTTTCACATCGCGAGCCGAGCACAGGTTGAAGTTGAGAATCGACAACGCCGATCATAGATTAACCCCATACGGGCGCCGATTCAGCCTGATCGGAGACTCCGTATGGGAGGAATTCCAGGAGAAACAGGCTCGGCTCAAGAGAGTCATGGACAAGCTCCAGAAAATCAGGATTAAAACCGAAAAAAATGAGACGGTCAGCCTGAAAAGCCACCTAAAAAAACCGGGGATCGGGTTTGGAAGTGTGGTAGAATATTTAAAATTTAACGAGACGCTTTCCGACGAAGACATGAGGCATATCGAGGCGGAGATCAAATACGAAGGATACCTCAAAAAGCAGGAAAAAGAGGTTTCCCGGCTCCTCAAGGCCGACCGGGTCAAGATTCCGGCCGGCCTTGATTTTGAAAAGGTCCCCGGGCTGACTCGAGAGGCCGTCGAGAAACTGAAGAAATTCGGGCCTAAAACCCTTGGCGAAGCGAAAAAGCTTCCCGGCCTGACGCCGGCCGCCGTCGCCAACCTCCATCTTTTCCTGGAGGCGGGGCGAGGGAAAAGGCGCCGGGCCCGAATGTTCCACGTGGAACAGTAAACGATCATGAGCAGGACCATAGCCGTAGCGAACCAAAAAGGCGGAGTGGGAAAGACCACGACCGCCATCAACCTCGGCGCCGCCCTGGCCGCGAAGAACGAGAGGGTCCTCTTGATTGATTTCGATCCCCAGGGGATGGCGACGGCCGGGCTGGGGAAGGTCAAGGAGCCGGGGAAAGGCATTTACCCGGCCTTAATGAACAGCCGATACCTGATGGATCTGATCACTCCGGCCGGCCTTGATAATTTTTATCTCTGCCCCTGCTCTCCCGAACTCTCCGGGTTCGAGGCCGAGGTCTTCAACCAGGAAAACAACAAGATTCGGCTCAGGGAGGCCTTGGCCAGGGTCAAGAAATATTTCAATTTCATCCTGATCGACTGCCCGCCTTCACTGAGCTTCCTGACCATCAACGCCCTGGCGGCGGCCGATTCCATCCTCATTCCCGTCCAGTGCGAGTTCTTCTGCATGGAGGGGCTTCCCGACCTCCTTCACACATTGGACGAAATTCGGACTTACCTGAATCCCTCCTTGCGGATCGAAGGCGTCCTCTTGACCATGTTCGACGAAAGAACCAATTTATCCAAGCAGGTCTCGGAGGAGATCAGAAAAACCCTCAAGAGCGTTGTCTATGAGGTTGTGGTTCCCAGGAGCGTCAAATTGGCCGAGGCGCCGAGTTTCGGTTTACCGATCGTGCTTTATGATATAAAATCCAGAGGGGCCGAGGCTTATATCAACCTCGCCCAGGAGATTCTGCGAAGATGACCAAGAAGGCTTTAGGAAAAGGCTTGGGCGCATTCATCCCCGAGAGCTACGGCGTCATCAAGGATGAGCGTTATGCCGAGATCGATATCGACAAGCTCAAACCCAATCCACACCAGCCCCGTTCCCGGTTCGACGAAAGGGCCATCGCCGAGCTGGCGGGATCCATGAAAGAAAGCGGCATCCTCCAGCCGATCATCGTCGTTCCCGAGGACGATTCCTACATGATCATCGTCGGGGAGAGACGGTGGCGAGCGGCCCGGAAGGCCGGGCTCAAGCGGGTTCCGGTCCTGGTCAGGCACATCGCCAAAGAGCAGCAGTTTGAAATTTCGCTGTTGGAGAATCTCCACCGGGAAGACCTCGGGCCTCTCGAGGTCGCCGTCGCTTACCAAAGAATGATCCAGGAGCTCGGCTACACCCAGGACCAGGTCGCCGAGAAGGTCGGGAAGGACAGAACCTCGGTCACAAATTATCTTCGGCTCCTGAAGCTCCCCAAGGAGATCCAGGAGCACCTCGGCGAAGGCCGGCTTTCGATGGGCCATGCGAGGGCCTTGATCGGGATCGAGAAAGCCGAAGAGCAGGTTGCGCTCGCCCGAAGGATCATCAAAAACAGCCTGTCCGTCCGGGATGTCGAGGACATCATCGGCGTTCGGCGGATGAAGCACAAGGACAAGGAAAAAAAGAGGCGTCCGGCCGATGCCGACTTGATGGCCGTCCAGGAAGACCTCATCCGGGCCCTGGGCACGAAGGTTGTCATCTCGGGCCGGCCGAACGCCGGGATCATCAAGATCCATTATTTCTCCCTGGATGAACTCAACCGGCTTTTTGACCTCATCAAGAAGCTGAAAGGATGAAGAGAAAATGAAAGAAATCGACGAGAACAAAATCACGGGCTTTTTCGATAAGGACACCGAGATCAAAGGCGAGCTGAATTTCAAGGGCTCGTTCCGGATCGACGGCCACTTCAACGGCAAGATCAACTCCGACTCCGTCCTTATCGTCGGCGACAAGGGCAAAGTCGAGGCCGAGGTCCATGTGGCCCACGTCATCGTCAACGGCGAAGTCAAGGGGACGATTCAGGCCAAGGACAAGGTCGAAATCCACAGCCAGGGGCGGGTCATCGGCACCATCGTCACGCCCAAGCTCGTCGTCGAGGAAGGCGCCTATCTCGAGGCCAACTGCCAGACGACCGAGCATACCGCCCAAGCCGCTCAGGTTAAGCCGCACGGAAAGGATAAAAATTGAAGCGAACCTTGAGGCAGGCGGTCGGGATCATCCCGGCCCGCTTCGAATCAACCCGGTTTCCGGGGAAGCCGCTTCATCCCATTCTGGGGAAGCCCATGATCCAGCGCGTCTATGAGGGCGCGCGCCGGTCCAAGCATCTGAGCCGAGTCGTCGTCGCCACGGACGACGAGCGGATCTTCACGGCCGTGAGGCAATTCGGGGGCGAGGCCGTCATGACTTCCTCCCGCCATCCTTCGGGGACGGAGCGGGTGGCCGAGGCCGTCCGCGATATCGCCGAGTCCATCGTCATCAACATCCAGGGCGACGAGCCCCTGATCGAAGGCGGCTTGATCGATGATCTCGTCCTGGCCCTCCAGGACGAACGGATTCCGATGGCCTCGCTCATGGTCAAGACAACCGACCTCAACTTGATTCACGACCGCAACATCGTCAAGGTCGTCGTCGACAAGGACGGCTTCGCGCTCTACTTTTCCCGGGCGCCCATCCCCTACGACCCCTCCGATTATTTCCTGAGGCACATCGGGATCTACGGCTACCAGCGCGGCTTTCTGCTCGAGTTCGGCCGGCTGGCGCCGACCCGGCTCGAGCAGGACGAGAAACTCGAACAGCTCAGGGTCCTCGAAAACGGGTTCCGGATCAAGATGGTCGAGACGTCTTTCACGACCTTGAGTGTCGACGTGCCGGGCGATATAATCAAAGTCGAGGAGGTCTTGAAGAAGAGGGCCCATGGCTAAATTCATCTTCGTGACCGGCGGCGTCCTGTCCGCGTTGGGCAAGGGGATCGCCGCGGCGTCGATCGGAAATCTTCTCGAAAGTCATGGCTATAAAATCAGCCTCGTGAAGTTCGATCCCTACTTGAACGTGGACCCGGGGACGATGAATCCCTTCCAGCACGGCGAGGTCTACGTGACCGACGACGGGGCCGAGACCGACCTCGACCTCGGCCACTACGAGCGGTTCACGACGACGACGACCGGAAAGCCGAACAACTGGACGGCGGGCAAGATTTACGAAACGATCATCAAGAAAGAACGGAGGGGCGAATTTTTAGGCAAGACCGTCCAGGTCATTCCCCACGTCACCGACGAGATCAAGCGGGCCCTCGAGGCGGCCGCCCCCGGAGCCGACATCGTCATCGTCGAGATCGGCGGGACCGTGGGCGACATCGAGAGCCTGCCCTTCCTCGAAGCGACGCGGCAGATGCGCCTGGCCCTTGGCGGGGAGAACACCCTTTTCGTCCATCTCACGCTCGTTCCCTACATCAAGACCTCGGGGGAGCTCAAGACCAAGCCGACCCAGCACAGCGTCAAGGAGCTCCGGGCGATCGGGATCCAGCCCGACATCCTGCTCTGCCGGACGGACCGCTTCCTGACCCAGGACATCAAGTCCAAGATCGCGCTGTTCACCAACGTCCCTCTCGAGGCCGTTATCACCGCCAAGGACGTCGACAACATCTACGAGATCCCGCTCATCTTCGCCCAGGAAGGGCTGGACGCCATCGTCCTCAAACTCCTCAAGCTTCCGGCCAAGAAGAGGAATATCGAACGCTGGCGGACGCTCGTCCGGAAGATGAACGAGCCGGCCGGCGAGGTCGATATCGCCGTCGTGGGCAAGTACGCGGGATTTCAGGATTCCTACCTGAGCCTCAAGGAGGCCCTCAAGCACGGCGGCGTCGCCCACGATCTCAAGGTCAACATTCACTGGATCGAGGCCGAGGAGTTCGAGCAGGGCCGGCCGCCCAAGGCCCTGCGCGGCATGGACGGGATTCTCATCCCGGGCGGATTCGGACATCGCGGCATCGAGGGCAAGGTGCGGGCCGCCGCCTACGCGAGGGAGCGCAAGGTTCCCTTCTTCGGCATCTGTCTCGGCATGCAGTGCGCCGTCATCGAGTTCAGCCGAAACGTGGCCGGGCTCAAGACCGCCCACAGCACGGAGTTCGATCCCGAGACGCCCCACAAGGTCTTCTTCCTGTGGCGAGAGCTCAAGCGGAATCACGATCTGGGCGGGACGATGCGGCTCGGCCAGTATGCCTGCGCCTTGGAGAAAAATACCGTTGCCTATAAAGCCTATCGGAATTATAACATCTGGGAACGCCATCGCCACCGCTACGAGTTCAACCCCGAGTATGAAGCGCGGCTGGCCCTGGCCGGGATGGTTTTTTCGGGGCGCAACCTCGAGCACAAGCTGATCGAGATCGTCGAGCTCAGGGACCATCCCTGGTTTCTGGGCTGTCAGTTCCACCCGGAGTTCAAGTCCCGGCCCCTGACGCCCCATCCTCTGTTCAAAGCTTTCATCGGAGCGAGCCATGCCCACCGTCTCGAAAAGCATAAGTCTTGACGGCGGCGTCGTCCTGGGCGGCGGGCCGCTTTTCCTCATCGCCGGTCCCTGCGTCATCGAGAGCCGCGCCCACGCCCTTTTCCTGGCCCGCGAGATTAAAGCCCTATGCGCCGCGCTCGGCATCCCGTACGTATTCAAGGCTTCCTTCGACAAAGCCAATCGCTCCTCGGTCGAATCCTACCGGGGCCCCGGGCTGGAGGAAGGTCTCGACATCCTGCGTGAGGTCAAGGCTTCGGCCGGCGTCCCCGTCCTGTCCGACGTCCACGAAACGGCCCAGGTCGCCAAGGCGGCCGAGGTCCTGGACGTCATCCAGATCCCGGCCTTCCTCTGCCGTCAGACGGACCTCATCCTCGAGGCGGCCGGAACCGGGCGCGCCGTCAACATCAAGAAGGGCCAATTCCTGTCCCCCTCCGAGATGAAGAACGCGGTGGACAAAGCCGCGAGCGTCGGGAACGAGAAGGTACTCCTGACCGAGAGGGGCACCTTCTTCGGCTATAACAACCTCGTTTTCGACATTCGCTCCATCCCGGCCATGAAGGCCTGGGGCTGCCCGGTCGTCATCGACGCCTCCCACATCGTCCAGAAACCGGGCGGCTTGGGAACCGTATCGGGCGGCGAGGCGGATTTCATTCCGCTCATGGCCAAGGCCGGAGTCACGGCCGGAGCCGACGGCGTCTTCCTCGAGATCCACGAGGAGCCTGAGCGGGCCCTGTCGGACAAGTCTAATTCATTGAAATTAAACAAATTAAAAGGATTGCTCCAAACCCTGCTTCGCCTCAAGTCGGCCCTGGAAACGGAACGGAACGGATAAAACCATGACCAAGAAGGACATCATTAAAACAGGCCGGGACGTCCTGGCCGTCGAGGCCCGGGCCGTAGAAGGGCTCATAGGCAAGCTGGGAGAGGAATTCGGACGGGCGGTCGAGATGCTTTCGAAGACGCGGTCCCGGGTCATCGTGACCGGGATGGGGAAATCGGGGCTCATCGGCCGCAAGATGGCGGCCACCCTGGCCAGCTGCGGCACTCCGGCCATGTTCGTCCATCCGGCCGAGGCGGGCCACGGGGATCTGGGCATGCTCCTCAAGGACGACGTCCTGATCGCCATCTCCTACTCGGGCGAGACGAAGGAGATCGTCTATCTTCTCGAGTTCTTCAAGCGGATCGGGGTCAAGCTCATCTCGATCACCGGCAATCGGAACTCGCGGATCGCGCGCTACAGCGACATCGTCCTCGACGCCAAAGTCGAGCGCGAAGCCGGGCCGAGCAACATCGTCCCGACGGCGAGCTCGACGGCCGCCCTGGCCCTGGGCGACGCGCTGGCCATCGCCCTCATGAAGAAAAAGGGTTTCAGCGAGCGCGATTTCGCCCTCGTCCATCCCAAAGGCCAGATCGGAAAGCGCCTCCTTAGGGTCGGGAGCCTGATGCGGCGCGGCCCGAAAGTCCCGGCGGTCGGCACGGCGGCCCCGATGGGCGACGTCATCGAGGAGATGACGGCGAAACGGGTCGGCATGACCTGCGTCGTCGACGGCGACCGGAAGCTGGTCGGGATCATCACCGACGGCGACCTGCGCCGGCTCCTGCGCAAGCACCAGGAGGGCGTCCTGAGGATGACGGCCGGCGACTGCATGACGCGCGATCCGATCACGGTCGATAAAAGAGAGCTGGCGACCGAGGCCCTCAACCTCATGGAGGGCAAGCGAATCACGTCCCTGGTTATCAAGGCCAAAGACGGACGGGTCGAAGGCGTCATCCATCTCCACGACCTGTGGCGGACCGAGATGTTCTGATGAGTCTCCGCAAGAAAGCCCGGTCGATCAAGCTCATCCTGATGGATGTCGACGGGACGCTGACCGACGGAACGCTCTCCGTCCTTCCCGACGGCGAGGAGGTCAAGGCCTATAACGTCCGCGACGGGATGGGGATCCTGATGGCCGGCAAGGCCGGGATCGACGTCGGCGTCATCACCGGCAAAACCTCGCGCTCCCTCGACCACCGCTCGTCCAAGCTCCACCTGGCCGAGATCCACCAGGGCGTCGCCGATAAGGGAAAAGTCCTGGCCGAAATCCTCGAGCGGAGGAAGCTCGCGGCCGAAGAGGTCGCCTATATCGGGGACGACCTCGGGGACCTTGACGTCATCAGGGCCGTCGGGCTGGCGGCCGCGGTCGAGGACGCCCATCCTCTCGTCCGCAGGCACAGCGATTATATCTGCAGACTTCCGGGCGGGAAGGGGGCCGTCCGTGAGTTCATCGAATTCATCATCAAGAACCAAGGCAAGTGGAAGACGGTCTTGTCGGAACTGTCCGGCCTGCTCGACCTCAAAGGGGAACCGGCCGCCCCGGCTTCCGGCCGGAAACGCCCATGACGGAGGAGGACCATGGAGGTCAACCCTAACATCTTTCGCGAGTACGACATTCGGGGGATCGTCGACAAGGACCTCGACGCCGGCGTCGTCGAAACGCTGGGCCGCGCCATGGGAACCTACTTCCGGAGGGAAGGGAAGCGGACGGTCTCGGTCGGCCGCGATTGCCGACTGAGCTCGCCGGGCTTCGTGACGGCGCTGGCCCGCGGCCTGCAGGCGACCGGTTGCCGGGTCGTCGACCTCGGAATCATCCCGACGCCGCTCCTCTACTTCAGCATTTTCTACAAGAACTACGAGGCGGGCGTCATGATCACGGGCTCCCACAATCCGCCCGATCACAACGGCTTCAAGCTCATGTCCGGCCAAGACACCCTCTACGGACCCGCCATCCAGGAGATCTATAAGCTGATCCGGGACGGACGGCTCATCGAGGACGCCGGCGGCAGCCTGTCTTCCTACGCTCTCGTTCCCGAATACACGGACTATATCCTGTCCAACATCAAACCGCTGAGGCGGCTGCGCGTCGTCGTCGACGCCGGCAACGGTGTCGCCGGGGCCGTGGCCGTTCCCATTTTCCGCAAGCTCGGCTGCGATGTGACCGAGCTCTACTGCGACATGGACGGCCGCTTCCCCCACCATCATCCGGACCCGACGCTGCCCGAAGCCATGGAGGATCTGATCCGGACCGTCCGCGAGACCAAGGCCGACCTGGGCATCGCCTATGACGGGGACGGCGACCGGATCGGCGCCGTCGACGATTTGGGGCGCATCATCTGGGGCGACCAGCTTATGGTCGTCTTCAGCCGCGACGTCCTGGCCCGCAATCCGGGCGCGGCCGTCATCTCCGAGGTCAAGGCCTCCAAGACGCTCTACGAGGAGATCCAAAAGCTGGGCGGCCGTCCCATCATGTGGAAGACGGGCCACTCGCTGATCAAGAAGAAGATCAAGGAGGAGAAGGCCCTGCTCGCCGGCGAGATGAGCGGCCACATCTTCTTCGCCGACCGCTTCTTCGGGTTCGACGACGCTGTCTACGCCTCGGCCCGGCTCCTCGAAATTCTCTCGTCGTCCCCGCGGAAGCTGTCGGAGATGCTGAACGACCTGCCCAAAACCTACTCCACGCCCGAAATCAGGGTCTATGCCTCCGACGAGGTCAAATTCAAGATCGTGGATGAGGTCCGCAAAGAGCTCGCCAAGAGCCATCCCATCATCGACATCGACGGCGTCCGGGCCTCCTATCCCCGCGGCTGGGGCCTGGTCCGGGCTTCCAACACCCAGGCCATCCTCGTCCTGCGCTTCGAGGCGGACACGCCCGAGGACCTGGCCGCCATCCAGAAGGACGTCCGGGGCCTCCTTGAAGTCGTGATTAAAAAGCTGGAGCCGAGCTCGAAATGAGCGCCCCGCTCTACGCGGTTATCATGGCCGGGGGGAGCGGGACGCGCTTCTGGCCGCTCAGCCGCGCCCGGCGGCCCAAGCAATTCCTGCCCATCGTAAGCCGGAAGACCATGATCGAGGAGACGGTGGACCGCCTCAGGCCGCTCCTCCGGACCGACCGGATCTGCACGATCGCGAACGGCGATCAGACCCGGATCCTCCGGAAGCTGCTGCCCCGGCTGCCGCGCACGAACCTCCTGGTCGAGCCGGCCGGGCGGAACACGGCCCCGTCGCTGATGCTGGCCACGGCCTGGGTCTTCAACCGCAATCCCAAGGCCGTCGTCGCGGCGCTCCCGGCCGACCATCTCATCGGCGACCCGGCCCGTTTTCGCGAGAAGCTGAAGGCCGGCGCCGAGGCGGCCTTTCGGGAAGACCATCTGGTCACCTTCGGCATTCCGCCCACGTTTCCGTCGACGGGATACGGCTATATCCATTTCGAGAAAGAAGACCCGCGCGAGATCGCGGGCCAGCCGTTCCACAAGGTCCATGCCTTCAAAGAGAAGCCGGCCTATGACCAGGCCGTCCGCTTCCTGGCCGAGGGGAGCTATCTCTGGAACTCGGGAATGTTTCTGTGGCGGGCCGACGTGTTCGCCAGGAAGCTCGAACGCCACGCCCCCGACCTCTTTCCGTTCTGGACGCGGATGCTCAAGGCCGTGGCCCAAAAGTCCGGGACGGCCCTGGCCGCCGTTTTCAGGGAGATCCCTTCCATCTCCATCGACTACGCCTTGATGGAGAAGGCCGAGGGGGTGCTGATGACCGAGGGCGATTTCGGCTGGTCGGACGTGGGCGCTTGGTCCTCGCTGGCCGACATCTGGCCCCGCGGCGCGGACGGGAACGCCGCCAACGGAGAGATCCTGGCCCTCGAGGCGCACGACTGCCTCGTCTACAACCCGCGAAAGCTCACGGCCCTGGTCGGCGTCAAGGACCTCATCGTCATCGAGACCGAAGACGCCCTGCTCGTCTGCCGGAAAGACCTTGACCAAAAAGTTAAAGACGTTGTCGATGCCCTGAAGAAAAAGGGTCCGCTGAAATATATCTGATGGAACAATGGCCAGCCAACTCTATCGCAAAACGGGAAGCCGACTATTCCCTCCGGCCTCCGAAGCCGTTTGATCGTCTCAACTTCAGAAGATGTTCTGTCGATCTATAAACTAAGGAGTTACAGTAATATCAAGTTGGGATGTTATACCGCAATTCTGTGGAATAGGGTGTTAGTGAAAAACACTATAATCATTGTTCGGCGAACAGGGGGAAGCGATGCAGAGAGGAATATTGTTTGCGCTCATAGGCGTCACGCTTGTGGGTCAATCGGAGTCCGATGCCAGACTTCGCGTGGCGATCAAGGCCGTGGAGGGATCCCGTGGTCCGGCCGTGGAAGTCCGCATAGAGAATATGCTGGCGCTTCAGCGCACCCTGGTTGTCAGCGCCGCCCTGTATCTCCTCCCGGTTGGCGATGCCGAAGACACGCTACCCAACCGCATGCTCTGGGGACCGGTGGACCCCAATACTGGCTTCCCGTTCGATCTAATGGCGCGTCGCGATGAATCCGGCCGCGATGCGCAGGAAGACCCGTGGCCGGTGCTTCACTTGGAGGCGAGAGAGTCCCGCAGCGTCACGATCAACTTGTCGATGTTGAAGTGGTCGCTGGCGATCTTGAGTGTGTGGCCATACCAGCCGCTTAAGACCGCCGCGTCGCCAGGAGAGTATTGGCTATGGTTCGAGGTGGATGTCCTGGATCCTGGGCGCGAAGGAGAAGAAAGCGAAAGCGTCACATCTCCAAGGTTGAAGATCTTCATCGGGCGATAATCGACAGCACCTCCGAACAAGCGCATGTAGCTGACGCGGAACGTTAGCCCGCTTGTTGAATATCTCCATTAGGGATGGATGAGATCCTTCGACCAGCAAGCGAAGGATAGGATGGTTTCGTGAGATCGCAAATGGCGGCGCCGGCTGGAAGTGCATTGAAAAAGTATTTTACCGCGCCAGGCCGATGAGAAGCGCGGCCGCTCCGGCGGCGATCCTGTACCATCCGAACAGGCTGAGGGTGTGCCTCTGGAGGTAGGAAATCAGCCACTTGACCGCGAAAAAGGCGACGATGAAGCTCACCGTCAGTCCCAAGACGAGGAGGGCGGTGTTCGCCCCGGAATGGAGGAGGACTTCGCGGGACTTGTAGAGATCGTACAGGCCGGCCGAGAGAAGGGTCGGGATGGACAGGAAGAAAGAGAAGAAGGCGGAGTCGGAACGCTTATATCCCAAGACCATCATCGTCAGGATGACGGCGCCGGCCCGCGAGACGCCGGGCAGGAACGAGGCGGCCTGGAACAGTCCGATCAAAAACGCGTCCCGCCAGGTCAGGGTCGCGATGCCTTTCGCCGGCTTGAGGAGGCCTTTCCGGACCAGGATTTCGAACGCCAGAAACACGACCCCGACCGCGATGAAAATGAGAATCATGGCCGAATAGGCCTCGAAAAAGACGGCCTTTACGGTCTTGTAGAGGAGCGCGCCGAGCACGGCCGTGGGCAGGAAAGCGGCCGCGGTCTTGAAGAGCAGGTCCCGATCCTTCCTAAGCCTGTCTCGGTAGAGCCAGACCACGGACAGGATCGCGCCGCTCTGGATGACGACTTCGAACATCTTCAAGAAATCTCCCTCGGCGACCTTGAGGAGCCGCGCGGTCAGGATGAGATGGAATGTCGATGATACGGGCAGGAATTCGCTGATTCCTTCCACGATCCCGAGCAGGATGACCTGAAGAACGTTCATCTCGCGCCGGTCCTTCGGCCGGCAGGGCCGGATATATCACAGATAAGGACGCCCTGTCAAAAACGGCTTTTCGGGGGCGGTTTTTTCGTTGACAGGACGCGGATAAAGCATTTATAGTTGCGTTTAGTTTTGATTCTGAGGAGGATCATTTCATGAAAAAGCTGTTGATCGCGGCGATTGCCGGCGCCGCCTTGCTGACGCCGCTGGCCCAAAGCGCGCAAAACGCCCCCCAATGGAAGCTGACCAAGGTCATGGTCCTGGGGGATGCCGCTCCCTCCGGCGCGACCTCGGGGCTCGTCACGGTCTACGGCATGACGGCCGGTTTCACCGACAAGGCCAACAAGACGACCTACCCGGCTTTCGTCGCCGGCAAATCGGCCCTCAAGGCCATCCACATCTACGTCGATTTCGTCTGCAGCCAGACGACCAAGCTCGGCTGGGTCGGGATCGCCAGCGGCCCGATCTGCATCCCGATGGCGGCGAAAAACCTAATTGACGTCACCAAGGACAAGGTCTACCGATTCGAGTTGACGATTCAGGGGAGCGATCTGGCCGTTGTCATGCCCGGCCTTTACGATGTCTATGTATCGATTGTCCCCAACCTCAACAGCCTGACGCCGAGCTTGACCGGGAACGGCGGCATGAGCACGGCGACCGCGCGCTTGATGCTGAACAACTGACCGCGCCGCCGCCTCACTCCCAGCGCGTCCGGAGACGGGTGAGCTCGGCGCCGCTTTCCTGGTTGAAGATTCCGTGGACGTATGAAAGGCCGGAGTCCGTGCTCTCGACCCGGAGCTTGGAGACGATCGTGTCCCCGTGGAAGGCCTCGGCCTTGTAGGCGACCTCGATCTGGACGGGCCGTTTCGTCTTGAGGATCTCGGGCGGAACGGTCTCGAGCGCCCATTGGATGTAGAC
>Ga0315277_10000799_pt1 | contig 48571 bp, 44 predicted proteins | sample YL17G05_15_MG_FD_203695 | JGI IMG/M metagenome (GOLD analysis project Ga0315277, IMG submission 203695) | Sediment microbial communities from Yellowstone Lake, YNP, Wyoming, USA - YL17G05_15 | ecosystem: Environmental > Aquatic > Freshwater > Lake > Sediment | place: USA: Wyoming | collected... | reverse complement strand
CGTAGAACCCCGATGCTGGCACGAGACAGCGCTTCGACTTAAGCGAAGCCCGGAAGGCGGGCTTCGTGCTAACGGTCTCCGCGCGCGCATTTATGAGCCTGTTGCCAATCTTCGGGTCCTTCGCCCATGAAGGTACCAGTCCCCACCTCATCATCACCACCTTGTTCGGGCTCTCGCCCACGATGATGGGCACCTCCTGGGTCGGGGCGATGTTGTATCTCGGCGTGAGCTGGGCCTGATGGTCAATGACCGCGAATCGGGTCCAGAAACCCTTGACGATCACAAGGGCGAACCTGCCGCACATGAATAGGTCTATTCGAGGTTTCGGAATAAGAGTTTGCTGCCGAATCAGCAAGCTCAAAGGATGATCGAGAGGCAGGTCAGGCTGCCATCGCCTTTCCTGAATTCGGTGGTCTCGAGTTCCATGAGGTCGAATCCCTCCCCCTTGATCAGGTTCCGAGTGCCGGGGAAGCCCTTGGACATCAGGACCTTGCCGTTCACAGCCAGGCAATTGGCCGCATATTCGTCGCCTTTCGGGACATGGATCTGTTTGTACTCGGCGAACAACCTCTTGTCGAAGTGGCCTGAGTACATGACCACACAGCCATTGCCGAGGTATGTTACCGCGGACTTCAGGTGCAGGATGCCGCTTAGCTCGACCGGCACGACTTCGTAACCGGCATCCGAGACGAGCTCCTCCACATGGATAATCGCCTCGGTGCTCGTCCGTTCCGAGACGCCTATGAATATCTTGTTGTCGATGACCTGCACGTCTCCGCCGTCGATGGTGCCCGGGGGTCGGACATCGTGCACCAGCTTGAACAATCGTAGAATCTCCCTCACGCCCTCGATCTCCCCTTTCCTGGACTCTGACGCCATGCGGGATATGATTGCCCTCTCGCCAACTACTATCGCGGTGTCCTCGACGAAGCAACAGTCGGGGTATCGGTCATCGGGCTCGATGGAGACTAACCTTAGCCCAGCATCCCTCAGGGCATTGCAGTACGCCGCGTGCTGTCTCCTGGCAAGGTCGATGTCTATGGGCACATCCTTGTTGGTCCTGATGCACTGCTCGTAGGTGCTCGGGACACCGCGCACAATCGCCCTTCTGCCCGTCGGGCCGCTCATCGGCCGACGTAAAACGTTCATCCTCAATAACTGTTTCCAGTACCACCCCCGCGGTTCGCCTAAGGAGCCTCATAAAACAATCGGGAAAACCCCATTAACCCCAGACGACGCTGGGGTACCTGAGTGGGATAATTAGGGTAGTCCAACTCGGATGCGGAATAACTGGACTTGTGTGCGCAGAAGAACTCGAGAAGAACGCGAATGTGACGGAGCTCGTCCTTGCTGATGCAAGAACGGATGCCCCGAAAGTCATGGCCTCCAGGCTGAAGAGCGACAAGATATCCGTCGAGAAGGTCAATGGGTCGGACCCCAAGGACCTGAAACGCCTATTGAAAGGCGCGGATCTTGTGATCAGCTCGATGCCCTGGCAGTTGAACAGGAATACGCTGAACGTCGCTGCTCCGCTGGGCGTGAACTATGTCGACTTCAGCATGACCGTCGATTCGATGGAGGATTTCAAAGCGATGGTCAAGATGTGCAAGGATTGCGGGGTCACGGCGATCACAGCGGTCGGCGAAGACCCGGGGATGTCAGACGTGCTCGCGGTGCACGGAGCTAGCAAGCTCGACAAGGCAACCTGGGCACGAGTCATGGACGGCGATAGCGGCTCGGCCGAGGGCTTCGAGTTCTTCTCGCTTTGGTCGCCCGAGGATTTGCTGGAGGAAACGACGGTTCCGGCGGCGGTGTTCAGGAACGGGAAGATGACATTCGTCTCGCCGTTGAAAGAGAAGGAGATATATGAATTCCCTGAGCCGGTGGGCCCATTGCCAGTATACAAGACCAATCACGAGGAGACCTATCTGATGCCTGAGTTCATCAAGGGCCTTAAGGATGCGGACTTCAGGATCGCGATCGACGACAACTTCGCTAAGACAGTGACGATGCTGAGGAAGATGGGAATGCACAGCCTGAACCCCATTGACGTCAAGGGCGTGAAGGTGAAGCCGCTCGATGTCGTCGTTGCCCTCATGCCCCGCCCGGTCGAACTTGCTGGCAAGGTGAAAGGTCACGCGTGCGTAGTGGTCGAAGTTCATGGGAAGAAGGATGGCAAGGAGGCGATGGCGAAGGGCTGGGTCACGATGTCCCACGAGAAGGCGTACGAGATCTGCAAGAGCAACGCGACCGGATACCTAGTCGGACTTGGCGGAGCCATCGGGGCCGAGATGGTGATGTCAAGAGACGTCAAGCAGAAGGGACTGTTGGTGCCTGAGCAGCTACCTGCCGACAAGTTCATCCAGAGGATGAAGGGCAAGGGCCTCGAGGTGCACGAAGAGCTCAAGCTCGGGATTCACTAGACGGCGGATCTGGCTGACACTCTGCCTTGATTCGATGAAGAGGAATACGAAAAGAGAAGATGTTTGAGGGCTCAGGTCACCTTAGTGTTCCTGCGAAGACCTGCCATGCCAGTGCGGACTTTGCCACCAGGCTCAATATGATGTAGACCCTCTCTCCAAACAGGTAGTCCTTCCACTTGCCCTTCGCCCTGTACTGCAGCACCATGTTGATGGCGAAGATGTTGAAGAAGATCGCCAAGGAGACGAATATGAATATGACGAATGTTGGGAAGTTCTTCCCTGCCAGGAGCACGGCACCAAAGAAGTAGATGCCTAGTACGATCCAAACCACCAAGCCAGCAAAGCACCCGAAGATGTACGATGTCCAGTTAGTCTTCTGAGTAGTCTGGTTGTGCAGCTCCATCACAAGTCCGAACATGTTCATCGTGGCATTCAGGGCGAAGAGCGATATCAGGGCCGACAGTTCGTAGATTCCGCAGAGCATCGCGATGACCACAATCATGATAGATGAGCTGATTGCGTACTCCAGCCAACGGGCGTGGTTGATGCCCTTCTTCAGGTTCCTGACATACCAAGGGTATCCCATGGGCGACGAGAGTGTGAAGTGCGCGATGGCCGACACGAACAGGAACAGTGCGACCATCGGGCCCAGAGGGATATTGATGATGTTGTCTGTCACAAAATGAAGATTCTCGGGGTCAGTGCCAGTTAGGAAGTTGGTCTGTATTGGCAGACTAAATGAGTTGCTCAATGCCAACATCAGCCCACCTTGAATCAGATGCAGGAGCCCCATGGCCGTGTTGAAGTTCCTCAACTTCTTGAACTTGGTCTCTTCGGTCAATTCCATTGCCAGTCTCCCTCCTCGTGTCCGCGACAAGTGCATCGACTTGGAGTATATTTAGGAACTGCCGAACTAGACTGGGACGAAAGAACCAGAATTCAGCCGAGATGGTTATTTCACGGATTCGGTCCCTCCGCAGGATGTCTGTGGCTACCGACGAGTCATGCCTCATCACCGGGATGATCACCCAGATTTGCAGATCCTTTCCTCATGAAGGTTCACAGACCTCCGGAACCACACGCCTGACAGATTCGACCGCGAACGCATGAAAGGGATGGCCAGGCTCTTCCAGTCTGAAGCAGACTGTTCGAGGCAAAGTATATCATCGGTCTGAGGCTGACGTGTCGCAAGAATTGCCTCTCAAAAGGAGTTCGCTCATGTCAAGCGGGATGTCAGCCATTAGGGTCCAGGATTTGGAGAAGGTCTTCCCAGGGGATGTCAGGGCAGTTGACTCAGTAACGTTCGATGTTAGGGAAGGAGAGGTATTCGGATTCCTTGGTCCAAACGGCGCGGGAAAGACTACAACCATATCGATACTCAACACGCTGATGCTTCCGACTGGGGGCAAGGCGGAGGTACTTGGTTTCGATGTCGTAACTCAGGCAAGCAAGGTGAGAAGGGGAATCGGACTTGTTCCACAGGACTTGACTTCAGATGAGGAACTCACTGGCAGAGAGAATATCGAGCTTCAGGCCAAGCTTTACCACATTCCTTCCAGCGAAGCCGGCAAGCGCGCCGACGAGCTCCTGAGTCTTGTTGGTCTGACAGATTCTCAAAACCGGATCGTTAAGACTTACTCGGGCGGTATGAAGAAGAGGCTGGAGTTTGCGACAGGACTGGTCCACAAGCCGAGAATACTCTTCCTCGACGAGCCGACACTCGGCCTAGACATACAGACCAGAACGAGTCTCTGGGAACACATTAGACAACTGAAGTCCGAGACCAACATGACAATCTTCCTCACGACTCACTATCTTGAGGAGGCGGACAACCTCTGCGACAGAATCGCCATAATTGACCATGGGAAGATAATCGCTCTAGACACGTCAGAGGGACTGAAGAAGGCAGTCGGAGGCGATGTGATTGAAGTGGAGGTCGCTGAGTGTGGCCAGGATGTCATTGAGATGATCAGGGCCATTCCAGGCGTGTCTCTGCTTGATGGAAAGTGTACTGGCAACAATGCGAGAATAAAGGTCCCCGACAGTAACGTGGCCCTTCCGCTGATACTTGAGGGTTTCTGGAGTAAGAAGATATCGGTGCTGAATGTGGCCGTAAAGAAACCTTCCCTCGACCAGGCATTCCTTGAGTACACCGGTCGAGAGCTTAGAGACGAGGGCAAGGGCAACGGCGGGAAGCCCGCGGCTACCGCTCCCAAGAGAAGCCGGCAGAGAAGGGGGAGATGAAAGCATGTTCAGTGAGACATTCGCCTTGGTCATGAGGGACCTGAAGCGCTGGTACAGGACTCCTGGGCAGATTTTGTTGGTGTTCACGACGCCTCTCATGTGGTTGCTTCTGTTTGGTCAAGCGTTCAACATAGGCAAACTCGCCCAGGGCGCTCCAGGTGTGGACATACGGTACGTTTTCGGAGGCACAACCGACTACTTCTCATTCATGGCGGTTGGCCAGACGACATTCATCATCCTCTTCGGGTCGTTGTTCAGCGGGGTCTCCCTGATATGGGATAGAAAGACTGGGTTCCTGGCAAAACTGCAGGTCGCGCCGATTCCTCGTGCTTCGATTCCGCTCTCGCGTATGACTTCGACCGTCGTCAAGGCCCTGCTTCAGGCGTTCGTCGTGCTGGTCCTCGCCGCCCTGTTCGCGTACGTACCTGGTCTCAGCGGTCTCAAGTTCAGCCACCAATTCGGCGTCCTCGAGGTGCTCGGGGTCGCTCTCTTCCTATTGCTCCTTGGCTTGAGCCTCGCAGCGCTGTTCGTCGCGCTCGGTCTCATCGTTAAGAGCGAGGAGACATTGTTCGGCCTGATCAATCTGTTGAACTTTCCTCTGATGTTCACTAGCAGTGCGCTGATACCGATTGCATTGATGCCGGAGTGGCTCAAAGCTGTGGCGAGATACAATCCCTTGACCTTTGTGGTCGATGGAATGAGGCAACTGATCTTCCATACATCCATTGGTGCTCAGTACTCCATCGGAGTTGATTTGCTCGGAATCGGGATATTCGCAGCGCTGATGATATGCATCGGAGCGGTGCTATCCCGAAAGGCTCTCCTTAGAGCTTGAGCTGCTGGAAATGCTCAAATAAGCAGGACATCTACTGACGCTCCAGGAATTATGGGCAAGACGCGTAGCGCTAGGGAGATTCTCGTAAGGTCAATCGGTGAAGCTACCGAACTACCCTTTTCGAGGGCGGAGTACAAGTTACGCTTGAGGAGGATAAGGAGAGAGATGGCCCTGCGAGGCATTGACCTGCTTTTCCTTTCTTCGCCCGAGAGCATGTTTTATGTCTGCGGATACAGGTGCGAGTGGTATCAGGGCCAGAGCCCAACGGAATGGCCTCCTGCGAGCGGAGTTGCGATACGCTCAGATGATGACAGATTCATATTGTTTGACATCTGCGACGAGGAGCTCATGGATAGGAGTGAAACGGTTGCTACCGACATCAGGATCTTCACTGACGAGGACTGTCGCCCGATGCCAGGTTGGATCGCAGACCAGCTGAGAAAGGAGGCCTGGATACCATGCACCGTCGGATTGGAGATGTGGAGCTACAGGCCGAACAGGCTCACGAGCGAGTTGTTCCAGAATGCTCTCGAGAAGAAGGGCTGCAAGGTCGTGGACGGGTCAGAGGTCGTGAGAAGTCTTCGGAGCATCAAATCTGAAGCTGAGCTCCGGTGCGTCGAGAAGGCGGCGAAGATTGCGGATATTGGAATGAACGCGGCGATAGACCTCATGAAGCCGGGGATCACGGAGCTCCAAGTCTATGGCGAGATTGTCCGCGCGATGGCAAGTGCGGGCGGCGAGACTCCGGGTATCACGATGCCTGTCATATCTGGACCGAGGTGCGCTCGCGCGCATGCGCTCGCGTCTAGGAAGAGAATCGAGCGCGGGGAGATTGTGAACGTTGACGTGTCAGGGGTGTTCAACAGATATCACTCCAATATGGCACGGACATTCTCCATTGGCAAGCCCAAGCCAGAAGTCGAGAGGATGGTCGAGCTTTCTGCTGGTTCCTTCGAAGTCATTCGTAAGATCGTCTCTCCGGGGCTCAATGTTGGAGATTTCTTGGATGTCTTGAAGAGGTACTATGAGCGGGTCGGAATCGAGAAGGAGAAGCTATGGTACGGTGGTTACGAGCTGGGGATAGCGTTCCCTCCCGACTGGGTAGGCACATTCGTCTACGATCCAACACTGGATGTGAGGGGAAGATTGTTTGCGCCGGGAATGGTGGTGAACTACGAAAGCAATTTCTATCTCCCGCATATGGCAGGCGCATCGCTTCTGATAAACACGATTGTCTTTAGGAAAGATAGAGCGATGATAATGGGCAGGATTCCGAACGATATCATCGTTGTCTAGATATTGCGGCTCCAATGATGGACCCGATGACCTCAAGGTTTTTCATTGTGGCAACATCGGGCAGCTTGCCTGTGATTGTTCCCGAGCATTCGATCCACCCGATCAACTCGTTATTCACGCCGTAGATGTGCACGTCCAGGTAGTCCGCTTCGAGAGCATCTTCGGGTGCATGCCTCCTCGACTTCAGCAACACTGGCCTGTTGAACGTGATCTCCGCCCCCTCCGTGTACGGCTTGTCCTCCTCGAAGTACATCTTGGTATACTCGCTGATTGCCCTGCCCTTGTACTTCGCGTCCTCTGTGAAGTCCTCCAGTTTGAATGCCTGCTGCCTCCTCGCCTGCGCAGCTTCCGGACGAAGACCAATGAGCGCGTCGTATCTGAACAGGCTGTCTTTGGGGTTCTTCAGGCCAATCGCGACCCACCTGAGCCTGAACTGGTCGTGGATCATCTCGGCGGCTTCGTTGACAAGTCCCTGAATGCTGAAATCCTTCTTCCGCAGGCTCTCGAGCAGCTTCAGAATGCTCTCAGTCACTCTCATGGACTGATCCCTCGCGCCGTGCATGTATGCCATCTTCATCTTCTTCGCGATGTCCTCGTGGGAGAATTGGTCCCTGGCGCGCGCTGCATAACTGACATCTCTTGTGCCAGCCTTGCCACCCGTGGCCTCTACTGGTTTCGTCGTGAGCGAGAAGGAACCGAGGTATCTCCCACACCTAGCGCAGGGGCCGTACGACTTGGGATTCTCAAAACCACATGTCGGACACTTCATCTTCTCGCTCTGCCAGGGACATTCTCCGATAATATTCTTTCCCAACGGCGCTCAAAATGCGTCGCATTCGGTCTATCTACTTCGTCATCAGCTCCGCCACGAACATCCTCCTATCGTACTCGATGAACGCGATGTAGCCTTTCGAGTCTCTGCCCTTGTACGGCTTCATCATTTTCCCTCCTTCTTCTGAGCCTCTTCCCTGAAATGCAGGGCTGCCGAGTTGATGCAGTACCGGAGCCCGGTCGGTTTCGGCCCGTCATCGAACACATGGCCGAGGTGCCCTCCGCACTTTTCGCAGATAACCTCGGTGCGCTCCATGAACAGACCGCGATCAGTCTTCCTCTTCAGGTTCTCGTCGGCTATCGGTGCGTAGAAGCTCGGCCAGCCTGAGCCGGAATCGAACTTCGTGTCTGAGGGGAAGAGCTCGTTCCCGCAACCAGCGCAGGCGTAGACGCCTTTCTTCTTGTTGATCAACAGGTCTCCCGTGAACGGTTTTTCCGTGCCCTTGTGTCTGAGGATGCGATACTCCTCCGGAGTGAGTGTCTTCTTCCACTCGTCGTCAGTCTTCTTGACCCTGTCTGCCATCTCTATCACCTTGAGAGCGGTAATGCATGCGAGGGGGATTACCATTAGGCCATACTGTTCCGTGACCGGGTGAAGCTGTCCGTTGAGCGAGGGATGATCATTCCTTGATCCTGAACGCACCTGCGGGGACGGCCATGGGAAACGGCCAAATACCCGCGCGATTGTTGTGGGCGAATGAAGGCGACTCATGATGACGCTCTGCCCAAAGTGCGGTAGCGACAATACTGTGGATTCGAAGTTCTGCAGCGCATGCGGTTCCGTCATCGAGATAGCGCAGGCCCAAGTTCCGCCGGTGCCTCCTCCGCCTCCCGTGAAGGATTTCGGACAGGAGATGGACGAGTTCGGGAAGAGGCTGGGGAAAGAGCTCGGCGAGATGGGCAAGAGGATCGGGAAGGAGGCAGAGAGCGCAGGCAAGAGCTACATGAACTGGTGGGACGGCACGTTGGGCATGTTCGCGCCTGTCATTTCAGGAACCATCGGCGTTGTCGTGTTTATCATCCTGCTGATCATAACAAAAATGATCGCCACCATCTCAGACCATCGCGCCTTCTGGGAGGGTCTAGCCGATTTCGGCTGGGACTACCTTCTCCTGTTCGTGGGACTCATCTTCCTCGGTTCGTTCCAGGCTTACCTCCACAGGAGGTATCGAAAGCAGTTCAGGTGGGTCAGCCCTCCAGTGTCCGCCGTCGCGTTCGTCGCTTGGTTCTGGGTCTTCGCCAAGGTGCTGGACATAGCCGACAGGCATCTTGGTCACCCTAGGCTGGGAGACCTCTCGTCGCTCGTGATTCTGATGCTTCCAGTCATATTCGTGCTGGTCATCATCGGCGGGTACCTGTTCGCCTTCGTGGGCGCCATGAACGACGAGTACGTGAGGCGTTGAGAGGACTTCAATTGCAGGCGAAGCTGCCGGAATCGAGCGCGCTCCCAGTTATTGAAACGAACTCGAAGCTGTAGCTGTCGGCAAAGAGCTTCAGCTTGAGGGCGCCGAAGTCGCCGTCCTGACCCCAGATGAAGTTCGCGGGCTTGGGCGGGTGCCCAAGGTTGTTCATATAATAGCCTCCGGTCCCCACGGTGAACTGCCTGATTCCGTCGGCCTTGAAATTGCCATATGCGTCCTGGGGCGCCCAGCGCTGGTAGTTGTGCGCGTGGCCATTCAGGACGATGTCCACATGGTTCGCGTACAGGAGGTCCCAAATCGGGACCAGCTCGGGGCTGCTCCACTGGGGCGAGTTGGGCGTCTCCCAGTCATAGAGCGGGTGATGGAAGTACACGATCGTCCCAGGGTACTTGCTGTTCGGGTGGTCGGCGAGGTCCTGCTTCAGCCATTCCCATTGCTCGTTCCCGGGGTTCCCGGGTACGGTGTAGTCGTAGTCGAACACCAGGGGCGAGTTCAAAGCTATGAGATGCCACGGGCCGAGGTCGAACGAGTAGTAACCCAGGGGCGGGTGCGCGATCTCCCCGAAGTAGCCGAAGTATCCAGAACCATTGGATATCGAATGCGGGTTGTTTGGCGCCCATCCGTCCCAATAGTAGTCGTGGTTGCCAGGCACTGGGCAGGTGATGTCCAAAAGCTTGCCGAACTCGGCGTCGTAGTAGGTGAGGTAGTCTGCAAGGAATCCGTCCTCGTGTTGCGCGTCGCCGAGCATCAGGAACTTCTCTACGCCCATGGCGACGAGCAGGTCGGCGACGTTGTCGTACTGGTGCCGCTGCGGGTTGTTCCAGGCGAGGTGCGTGCCGCAGATGTCCCCCGCCGCGCCAATGACGAACAGCGGCTCCTTCTGCACCTTCGGTGCTGCAGAAGAGCCCATCGGCACCAATGCGATGCCGATCATAAGCGATGCGATCAGAACTGCGAAGACACGGGTCGATCTCACTGGGAATCCAACGTGTTTGCTCTGTTCCTGTGAGTCCACTGACTCCCCCCTGCCTGTGAATCGACGAAGCCGGTTATCTAGGTTGTGTCAGCGGGATTGTTGAATCGACGGCGCAGAGCCGCAGGCAGGATTTTGCCCGGTCACCCTTCCTTCTTCTTCTCGGTGACAGCGTCCTTGGCGCCCTTTCCGAAAGCCTTGACGACGCCGAAGCCCTTCTTCAGTCCCTTGCCGACGACCTCGCCGGTCTTCTCCGCGACATCTTCCGCCTTTCCTTTCTTCTCCTCATCAGCCATTCTATCATCCTTCAGGCGCGCGCGGGCCCGCAAATCGCGACGTGGGCGAATAATACTTTCGCAGCACGGGAAGGGGCGGACAACCACAATCCCCTTTATGTCGCCGGAACGATATCTCGCAAGGACAACGTGGGAAGTGCGGACATGAGCGTGAGGGTTGTCGCGATAAACAGCAGCCCAAGGATGGGCAAGGGCAATACGGCTCTTGTCCTGGACCCGTTCATCGAGGGGATGAAGGATGCGGGCGCGAAGGTCGAGCTGTTCTACACCAAGAAGCTCAACATCAAGCCCTGCATAGGCGATTTCCGATGCTGGGGCTCCACCCCTGGCAAGTGCCGTTTCAGGGACGACATGGACACGCTCTTGCCGAAGCTGAGGGATGCGGAGATCTGGGTATTAGGAATCCCGTTGTACGTGCCGATGCCGGGGGAGATCCAGAACCTGATCAATCGCACGATGCCGTTGTTGGATGGCGACATCGACGTCCGCAAAGGGCGGATGTACCCCAAAAGAAGGAAGGAGTTCAACCTGCGGTCGCTCGTGCTAGTCTCATCATGCTATTTCTGGGGGATGGACAACTTCGACAAGCTGACATTCGTGATCGAAGAGACCGCGCTTGCCCTGGGCGCAGAATACGCCGGTGCGCTGCTCAGGCCGCAGGCGGACGTCTTCAAGACTATGCTGGAGGCGGGAGAAGGCGGAGAGAAGGCCGTATCCGCTGCGAGGTCCGCTGGCGTGCAGCTCATCAGGAATGGCAAGATGGCGAAGTCGACATTGAAGAAAGTCAGCGAGAATCTTTTGTCGTCAACGGAATTCCTGCGCAGGTTCAGCTCAAACGGATGAGCAGACCATCAACGTCTCCTTCTCGTGCTCCTCACAACGAGTATCCCCGATGTCGCAAAGACGGCTGCCACGGTCAGGACGAAGATGGCCGTGTTCGAATCCTTCTTCCCGGCCTTTGTCCCGGCCTCGTACAGGAGCTGGTCTATCGCTGATGCGACCGCAATCACCGAGATGTGCAAAGAGCGCATCGCACTGGGGACGTACTGGGCCGCGTCAGACCAGTCGTAGTTGGCATCCATCCATGTGTTCGCCTTGACCGTTCCGTTCCCGAAGGTGGTGTCGCGAGCCAGCTGCAAGGTTGCGTTGTACGCGTCCACGGAGACCATGGTCAGACCCGCCGGAAGGGACAGCGTGTCAAGAATCGACTCGAAATGCTGTTCATAATCGGAATGATGCGTCTCCGCGCCCCAGTCAGTGCCGTTGCCCATCGTGTGCGCATAGACTCCGACATCGGATATGTAGTGGCTCATGATCCCCAAGTAGTACGAGGCGTTGGACCTATCGCCCGCCCTGAGGTATGTTGACGCCTGCGTGTAGCTTTGTGAGGCTCTGACAGCGGCGGCATCGTCCTGCAGCGTCCCCGAGGAATGGAAGTACACGTGATGGTTCCTCGTGTCCCCGATGTAGTCCGGATTGTCTGGCGCCTCGGTGCCGAGCAGATACCGGGTATGATATTCTCCTGCCAGGAAAGAAACATCCCGTGTCTGGAGCGTGAGTGCCTTCTCCGCGATCCAATCATGGGTGCCATAATCAGGATTGCTTGTGTTTGCCGAATAGCCACCGTTGCTCCATGCTCGCGTGTGCATGCACGCGCCATTGAGCAGAGCGATGATGCTCAATGCGGTTAGGATCAAGACAATCTCACCAGAAAACCGAACTCTGAGACGGCGAGTCATGTTCCCTTCCTTGCTCTCCTCCTCGAACGTATGTCATTCCGCAACTATTGGACTTTCTTATCACAGCCAAGTTCGCAGAATCTAGTGAAGAATGGCACTGGCGCAACCGCTGCTCAGGATAGTTCCATCGCTGTCGTGCGAGTTGTCGGCGCCGAAGGTGATGCAACCGTTGGTGAGCCCTAGGACTGCAGAGAGGCATTACCTTGGAAGGTAAAGCGGAACCTTATCGGGAAAGGCCCGCGCGCAGATTATGTCACTGACCAATTCGGAATTGACGCCGTTGGCGTCGATCTCGCGCCCTAGCTGAGTGTCGCGCCAGGCGTATCGAAGGCATCAGCAGTATCTGCAGCTCCTGACGCCTCTCTTCTCGAAGTAGTGCTGATGGTATTCCTCAGCCGGCCAGAACTCTTTTGCCTCGGCGATCTCCGTGACGATCTCCCTGACGCCGAACCTCCCGCTTCGCCCCTGCTCGTCCCTCGAGGCCAGGGCCTTCTCCTTCTGGTCGGAGTCGTGGTAGAATACGGCCGATCTGTACTGGGAACCGACGTCCGGTCCCTGCCTGTTCGCGGTCGTGGGGTCGTGGATGCTCCAGAAGACGTTCAGCAGCTGTCCGTAGGACACCTTGGCGGGATCGTACTCGACTAGCACGGATTCCGCATGCCCTGTCCTGTCAGTGCACACCTGCTCGTAGGTCGGATTCTGCTTGGTTCCGCCCGTGTATCCGACAGTAGTGTTGAGAACACCGGGGACCTTCCTGAACGATGCCTCGACACCCCAGAAGCAGCCGGCTGCGAATGTGGCTTTCAGTATGTCAACTGCCGTGATGTTGCCTTCCTTCATGCCCATTTGCGATCACGCCTTTATCGGGAAATGACCTTCTTCGTCAGTTCAGAGACGATCGGGGGACTACTTGCTCTTGCCCGTCTTGAGTTCTCGGAGCAGCTCGTCGATCCGGTCCAGACCCCCGAGCAGGTAGTCCTTGGGCGGTCCTGTGCCAATCCTCATGTAGCCGTCCATTCCGAAGTGGTCCCCAGGCACTATGAGTACGGACTTCTCCCTGCGGAGGCGTTCGGCGAGATCCGATGAGTTGATCTTCATGTTGTATCTGATATAGCATATCGCTCCTGCGGTGGGCGGCACGTGCGAGAACAGGGAGCCGTGCGCATCAAGCCACTTCCGCACGATTGGGTAGTTCCTCTGCAGAATCGACCGAGTCCTCGCCAGGATCTTCTCTCGCCGCTTCGGTTCAAGAGCGAGCTGGGCCAGCCTGTCGGATAGTTTCGCTGGCGTGAGGGTGAGGTAGTCGTGATGGGGCTTGATCTCCTCGAGCATCTTGGGTGGACCGACGAGCCATCCGATTCTTAGGCCGGGCATTCCGTACGCCTTGCTCAGGCCGTTGGTGATGAGGGTTTTCTCATAATGCCCCCAGAGGGATTCCGTTCGCGGGCCTTCCCGCTCAGCTCCCAGATACACCTCATCGGACAGGAGCCACGCGCCTGAGTCCTTGGCGGCGTCGAGAAGGGCTTTGCGCTGTTCCTTGGCCATGACCGCGCCCGTTGGGTTGTTCGGGTTGCAGACCTGGATGATCTTCGTCTTCTTCGTGACTAGAGACTTGAGGTCCTCCGGGTCGAACTGCCAGTGCAGATCCTCCTTGAGCCGGAGCGGTTTGATCTTCAGGTCCCAGGTCTTTGCGAGGCCCCATATCTGCGCGTAGTTGGGAACCATGAGCACGGCCTCGTCGCCCTTCTCGAAGAGATGCCATGCGGCGACGAAGTTCGCTTCGGATGAGCCGTTGGTTACGAATATGTGGTCGTTGGGCAATTTCCCGTAGGTCGCGCCTATCGCCGATCGCAGTTCAGGAGTGCCATCTGCCTGGGGATAGCCGAGGGGGGTGTCGAGGAAATCCTTCGCCGCCTTGTCGCTTCCAAGGAGTTCGCCCAACCGGAGGGCGTGAACACCGCTCTCTGAGAACTCGTAGTCAACCACGCGTTCGTACTTGCACTGCCATCGTTCCATCTCGAAGAGTTCGACTTTCAACGGATTCACCGCCAGGTGCATAATCGCTCTGTGGGAAAAGGTTTCTTCTCTAGAAAGCAATCATACCTTGACGTACGTGCCAATCTTCTTTTTCAGCGCCCTCTCGTAGACGAGCTGGGAGGTCACGACATCCTGGACAGCGATGCCAGTCAGGTCGCAGACAGTAATCTCGTCGTCGTTCTCCCTGCCTGCCTTCTTGCCAAGCAGGACCTCGCCCAGCTCAGCATGGACGTCCTTCTCATCTATCGTGCCATCCTCGAGGGCGTGGTGCACCTCGCCAAGCCTGGAACACTGCTTGAGGCTGTCGACGACTATCTTGTCAGCCTTCTTAAGCACGGCGGTTTCGAGCTCCTGTTTCTCCGGAGAATCGGAACCGATGGCGGTTATGTGCACGCCCTTGCCGAGCCAAGAGGCCTTGACCAGAGGGGTGGATGTCATGGTGGCTGTGACGACAATGTCGCTCCCAATGACCGCTTCCGCGGCCGTCTTTGCAGGGACGATCTTGGCCTTCAGGACCTTCTTCATGTCAGCAACGTACTTCTTCACGTGTTCCGGGTTCCTCCCCCAGACTCTCAGCTCATCAAACTTCCGCACCTTGCTCAATGCCTCAATTTGAAACCTAGCCTGGGTGCCCGTGCCGATGACTGCGACCCTTGAGACGGACTTCTTCGCGAGCGCGCGCGCTGCTACTGCGCCAGCGGCCGCCGTGCGAAGGTCGGTCAGATAGCACCTGTCGACCTCGAAGCACAGCGGGAGCCCAGTATTCGAGTCGAACAATAGCAGCATCCCGTGGCTAGTGGAAAGGCCGAGCATCGGGTTGTCATAGAACCCTGAGGCGATCTTGATGGTGTAGGTGCCGTAGCCCTTGATGTATCCTGGCTTGATGTGTATGTCCCCATGGTGGTCCGGCACTTCGAGGGCGACGGGGAACGGTATCACTGCCTTTCCGGAGTTGTATGCCTTGAACCCCTCCTCGACAGCCTCGATTGCATCCTCGATTGTCAGCACGGATTCAATCTCTTCCTTCGTGAGCACCAAGACATCTGTTCCAGCTTTCATGACTTGCTGACCTCGCATTCCTTATGACCGGATAACGAGCCATAAGGCGACCTGAGAAAAAAAGCTTGTTGGCCGGGAGTGACTCACCGATCGACGAATGCTGAGTCTATGAGCTATTAGAACAAAATGATTATGAAGGGGTTTACGAGTCTGTACGAATTGAACGAATAATTCATGAAAATGAACTGAACGATCAGAACGTATCTCTTCGTGGGGGCCGGTGCTTCTGGAAGCATGTTTGGCAGTAGACAGCTCTACCTTCTGTTGGCTTGAAGGGAACCTCTGATTCAGATCCGCAGTCGGAGCACTTTATCTTGTGCATCTCCCTGGGGCCTGAGTCATATCTACGGCTGCCGCCTCCGTACGTGCCGTAACTCATTACGATTTTCTCCTTTTTGCGAGAGCATCGTTTGCGCTCTTCGCGTTGAAGTCTAATCAGTATTACTACTAATAGTGATGCATGCCACTCTGGAAAGACAATGCCAGATACCAGCAATGAATCGAGCTCGAAACTGTTGCACCGGACTATGTCTCCTTTCCCCAACGATCTTTGAATGGTTGAGATCATAGAAATCGGGGTGCAACCGTTCAGACAATTCCACCTCAGATTCGATTCGTGTCCGTGAAGAACAGGTCACTCGATTCCAGTTCCATCTTAGGCCGAACTCACGATTTGATAAGACAGCGAGAGTCGCACTCCCTTGGCGCCCATGCCGTTGTACAAGCTCGGCCATTCATAGGATTCGAAAACGTCGACGTGGTCACCTGCGGATATCTTCCCAAGATCGACAGCGCCGCTCATACTGTATCCTCGATTGTCTGAAATCGTGAAATGTATCACTGCATAACCAGCACGGTCCCCAACATTGTGGACGGAGCCCCTCAGAATCGCATCGTATATTGTGGTGTGCGGTCCTATGGTCTCGTTCAACTGCGTGAACAAGTTGGCGGTCATTCTCTCTTGACCCTTGGGTATCAGGAAAACCAGAGCCAACGCAACTATCGCCACTATGCCAACGGCCAACGCAGCGATTACAATGAGTCTGCGACGGTTAACCATTTCCAGGTATTGACGAAGTGTGTCAATCCTTATGGTTCTTTCTCAGGATATACCGTGTCAGAACCGGGAGACCCAGCCTTCAAGGGCTACGATCTCTCTTGCACACATATGCCTGGAACGTGGAGATTTGCCTGTCTCGGGTCAACAAATGTGCTCTTTTCTCATGGTGAATCTATCGTGATACATCGGCTCGCCAAGGAGATTGAGGGATTGACCTCGCGACCAAGCTGGCCTGGTATTGAGGCAAGCAGAGGTTGCACGAGAGGTCTTACGAGGGGCGCGGAGTACGCGCACATTGCGAGCATTTTCAAGAACGAGGTTGCTGGTTCTCCTCCGCCGTTCCGTTCATTCTCACTGGTCTCGATAGCGGAGAGAAAGCCAGGCTCAATTTCCCCGCGAACCATTGTGTGTTAGCGCAATACCGATGACGGAAGCGAGCAATTCCACGGCCTTTATGGTCTGGACATCAGGGAACTTGTCATTGTTCATACCGGATATCTCCAACCAACCCAGGAGCTCGTCGTCCTTCCCGAGTATGTATGTGTCGAGGTAGTCGCCCTCGATCGTGTCCTCCAACGACTTGCGTGCTGAAAGGAGCATCAGCGGCCTGCTGTAGGTTTCCTCTTCACCAATCCCGTATGGGTTGTCCTCTGCGAGGTAGAGCCTCGTGTATTTGCTGATCTCCTTGAACTTGTAGTATTCGGGATTGTCGAACTGATCGAGTGTATATGCTAGCCTCTTGTGCGCCTCCCACTCGGAATCGTCAAGACCCGCCATCACCTCGTACCTGAAAAGTCCGTCTTGATGGCTCTTCAGGCCTATCGTGACCTCCTTTATGCATAGCCTTGTGCATATCGTGTCCGCAGCATCCTGGAGGAACTTGTGCATGTCAAGGTTGGGATCTTTCAGCTCATTGATCAGGTTATGGATGCAGTCGACCGCGTTGGACGGGTTGCCGCTGGCGTATTGATAGTCCAACCACATCCTTCTCTTGATCAATTCCGGATTGACTGCTTCGCCTACCATAGTTCGCATGTCTCTGAAGGGTTAGGGTGGTATTAAAAATCAGCCTCTGAACCGGAGCAGCTCGGCCGGCCACATTGCCATATCTCGTTTATCTTGAATCTGTTCTGGCCTTAGTCCAGACCGCCTTAGATGTTCGGAGCGTAGGCAAAGTGATGTTACTCTCTATCCTTTCTGTCCGGACCTACCTGACGCACTGCGCTCATTCTGAAGTATTATTGCGGTACCTATGATCTTCGAGATAAGCTCCATCCATCTTATTGTCTGAATATCCGGCAATTCGCCGGTCCTTGTCCCAGAAATTTCTAGCCATCCTGCAATCTCGCCTTTCTTGCCAAAGACAAGGACGTCCAGATAGTCTCCTTCAAGACTTTCAGTAATAGATTTTCGTTTGATGTACCCCAACAGTGCTGGACGACTATAGCTGTCCTCTTCTCCTTTGGCGTAGGGCTTGTCATCGGAAAGGAAGAGCTTGGTGTATTCGCTGATCGCGGTCCCCTTCCAAACGCTACTTTCACCAAAGTCGTCCACCGTGTATTCAATGCGTTTGAGAGCTTTCTCCGCATCCTCCCTCATACCAACTATGATCTCATACCGGTAGATTCCGTCTGCTGGATTCATCAATCCGATTGAGGCTTCTTTGATTCCGAACTGCTGACAGATTACATTTGCGGCATCTAGCAAGAGATCAGGAATGTTGATCGCTGGCTCCTGCAGGCGGCTGAGCAGTTTCTGAATGCCATCCAGAGCTCTGTTCGTTTGGTCCTTGATGCCGAATGAATAATCCAGCTTCCATTTCCTGGCAATGTCTCTATGATCTATGATTACTTCCTTCGGTGTCTGTGGCGCACCAGATTGTGTGTCAGAGTCGCTAGGGGAGTCTTTAGTCAACTTTCCCAATACCTATGATGGCTTGACCGAGAGCCCAATCGCCTATTCGTCCGCCAAGTATGCTCGGCGCGTATGCGGGCTCTCCGCTCCGCGAATTGGCCATTGATTGCCAGACATATGCAAACTATTATGCATTAAGTTTTGTCCAATATTCAAAATAGGAAAAGACACGGAAGGGGTTTATGCCTTCTCAGGCAGCACAATCAGGTCGAACCGTGTGCTCCACAGTAAGCCTTCGCGAAGTCCAGCCACCCCTGACCAGCAAACTCGAAATCCGAATAGAATCCTGGCAGCTCCGACATGTGGTCCGGCAGCGTGATGCCCAGGCCGTTCAACATGTGGTCGAGGGAGCCAGTGGCATGAATCGCGATCACCGTGTCGTCAAGATCTTCCAGCACGGCACTGCATGCTTCGCGGAGATCCTTCGATGCGGTCTTCGCCGCTATTGACTGGACGAACACACCAAGATCTATACGGTTACCGGCATTCGCGCCATAGCAGTACTGCGCATTGCCTCTTGCCCTGGAGATCAGGTTGATGTAGTGGTCCATGTCAGGAATCATCATGCTCGTGAGGCTCTTGAGCGATCCGACCAGGTCTTGAACCTTCGTCAGGTCTATCGCGCTGTGGGTGTTGACTCTCTCCCCCATGTACGGTGGCTTGTTCAACAAGATCTGGGTCTGCTCCACCAACATGGTTGCAGCGTCCTCCGGCGTCATAGCTGGGTTCTTGGTCATCTCCCTCAAGGTCGCGTCATATGGGAAGCCCCTCCAGCCGGTGTAGGTCTCGGCCGCGACGAGGTACTTCGCCTGCGTGTTGACTGCATACTCGTAGGCGACCTCTATCTGCCCCACGTTGCATTCATCAGCAGCGATCACATCGATCTTGAATTCAGAGAGCGCCTCGACAACCTCGAAATGGGTCAGAACATCCGTCCCGCCGGAGTCACTGACATGGTCGTCTGACGCGGCATACCTGAGCGAGCCGTGGTCCCAGAAGACTAGAAGTGTGTTATCGGCCGGTGTTTTCTTGGCCGTGAAGGACACGAAATCCCTGAGTGTGTCCGGGCTTCCCATGTTCACTTCCTTTCCGTTCCACTTGAAATCCGTCATCTCTATGGCCTTGCCATTATCGATCCTAAGCAGATTCGCAGGACCGGCTAGTCTGTCCACGAGCACATAGCAGACGACATCGTCCGTAGACCACCTGACGGACATGAGCTCATCAAGATCGCTTTGCACAACATAGACATTGTTAGCTTTCACGTCCAGGCTGTTGTCCGCGTCAAGGTACAACAGATACATCCATTTGTGCTGTCCTTCAGAGCTTGCGTTCGGCATTAGCAGCGCGCTCGCTGCTAGAGACATTGCGACTAGTGCGATGGCTATTCCCCTTGTTCTCACTTCTCGTTCCCCCCTTGATCCATCCTTTTTGTTAAGACACTCAAAATCCCTATAGCTCCAGCTCCCTTGATGATCGACCCCATCCGGAATCCTCCCCCATTGCTTTCTGAGCGATTCTGAGCTATAAGCGTTTTTCCATGTGGTCGATCAGCGCCCCGTCCATACCGGTGCAGTCCATGCCGTAACGCCCGGCCCTCCGCTCACGTTGGACTCAGTGCTCACTCTCAGGTAGAAGTAATGAGCGCTATCTGAGCTCAAGGCGATCGTCAGGTCGACAACGGTGCCGCCTGTCGCAATGCTCGCGACGATTTTCCCGCCGTCGGAGATTACCTCAACCAGAGTGATGGCGTCGCTCGGGACTCCGTCAGGGTCCTCGATGTGCACTTTGGCGGTGTACGTGGTTCCGACAGTTGAGAGGACTGAGCCCATGACCTTGTCGTTTAAGGCGTAGGATATGCGCAGGTTCTTGTCAAGTGTCGCGTAGCCCCTGCAGGCGCTCATCGCATCGTACAGGTCGGCTCGAGTGAGACTTGGTGCGAGCAGCACGGTCCTCGACTCGTATCCAGAGATCCAGTCAGGCGAGTGGGTGTCTGAGCTGGCTGCGGGCATCACATGCCAGCCCTTGTCCAGAGCCATTACGTAGCTGGATTCGTAGTCCAGTATGCCCTTCCAGGTCCAGCTGCCGTAGTTGTGCATCTCGAGCATGTTCATGCCCTTGTCCCGGGCTGGGGTCAAGTATGCGTAGTCAACGAACTGCTTGGTCATGTAGTCAGGGTGGTTCCACTGGCCTGTCGCCCCAGGCTGCTTCGCGAGCCAGTCGTAGAAGGTAGAGAGCGCGTCCCAGCTAGATGCGTGGTTTCCCGGGTTGCCGTGGTTGGCCGGGTTGATGGTCGAGGGCGGCATGTTCGCCGTGTTGAACACGTTGATCTCACCGCTGGATGGCATCCAGTACTCGTAACCGGCGATTGCGACGAACTCCTTCGTGGTGTACGAGTCGGCCATCTGAAGTGACATCGCCCATTCCTCAGGCGTGAGCGCGTAGTGGTGATCGGTGGTCGCCATGAAGTCGGCGCCGGCTGCCTCCGCGGCCGCGTACGCGTCCGCGGGCGTGCCCTCCCATGCGTCTGAGTACGTAGTGTGCGCATGCAGGTCCCCGAAGTACGGGTTGTACGACATAGTCGGAGCCCTTGATTCCCTCGCAGAGGCGACGCCGCTGCAGAAGAAAGGCCCAACCAGAACGATGATCGCCGCGACAGATACCATGGTCAGGTGTGTTCTCTTGATCACTGAATCTCCCCCCAAAGCTACCTTGGGGGAAACATCTGCGAGGGTATAAGTGACTTTAGCTATACGAGCGTGTTGCTGGCACTCAGCATCGGAAGACCACCAACTTGCAGCCCTTGCATCTGAGTGCTTTGCGATTTCCGTGCGGTCGGCCGTCCGCGATGGTGGGATTGGTGAGCTGCTCGCCCTGTCCGAGGAAGACGGGGAAGTTGGGTTCCGTATCGAACCACTGGATGTGCCCCGCGCTTTAGGCGGCGGCGATTGAGCCGATGAATCCGGACTGGAACGGCGTACCGGATTGCGAGCAGGACTTGGCGTCTGTTGGATTTTCCGTGCCACAATTTGGACACTTCATCGCCATTCTCTAGGCGGAAGTGCTCCGGTCGAGGCTTGTTGCCTATTCCATGGCTCGGGTCACTGACCTGGCTGGAACAGCGGACTCTTGATGATCAGAAGAGGATGTCACCGCTGATGACTGCCTTGCCGTTTCTGATGGGGACGCCTTCGTTCTTGACGTGATCCCTTCTTCCCGCAGCTGCCTTCTTATCTCCGCCAAAACCACCATCCGACTTGACGACGCGCCAGCAAGGCACTATCGGATATAGCGGGTTGTTGTGCAGGGCATTGGCGACGGCCCTAGTGGCTCTCGGCCTGCCAATCATCTTCGCGATCCTTTGGTACGTGCATACCTTCCCTTTGGGAATCCTGTAAGTCGCAACGTAGACTGCTCTCTCGAATTCCGACCAGTCGCTCAGATATCGGATCACGTCTCGCTCCGTTTTGACAGCTTCTCTCGGCATCGATTTCGTCATGTCATCCGCCCCTTGGTTGCATCGGGAGAGTGATGGTCGGCTGAATAATGATGACCCTGGGGGTATGTGAAAGTGCGCGTGGCCGGACTAGAATGACTTTGGGCATACGTTGAGTGCGACATCAAAGCAAACATCATTCATTCCCTGATGATCCCATCTTAGACTCAAGGACGTAGACGATCCCGTTCGAGTCCACGCCTGCGAAATAGGACGTCAGGTTGTCATGGAATGTTGCCACCTTCCTGAATCCGTACTTCTCGTAGAACTGCCAGTTGCTCGTCTTGTCGTCAGTGTAGACCGTCACGAGCGAGGTGCCCGTGTCCCTAGCGGCCTGGAGGAACCTATCGATGAGCATCCTGCCGATCCCCTTTCCCCTGTGCCTGGAATCCACTATGAACAGCTCTATCTCAGCATCCGACCTCGGCATGTTTACCAGGAGCTTCATCTCGGTCAGGAAGAGGTTCCAGAAGAGTCCAAGGAGCCCTGAGGTCATCCGGCGCTCGCCAAAGAAGAATCTCGTCATCATCGAGAGCTCCCTGGAGGCGGAATCAAAGGCTGATGTTCCTCCCAGGAGCTTGTCGATCCTGCCAAAGAGGAAGCCGACGATGCCTTCCGAATCGTACGCGACCTCGGTCCAGTTTGACCACAGCTGGGATGATTCGACGTAACCCTCCAACCCCCATGGCTCATGAGACTCGGAGACGAGCTCCGAGCCGGCTGGCCAAGCCTCCTCGGCCAGTCGAGCGCAGGCTCGCAGGTCCTCAAGGACGTATCTTCGGAATGATATCCCTTGCTGGTCTGTCATATTGGCCAAGTCCATGACCGGCTCCTTTGACACACCAACGGAGGGGAGAACCATCACTTCAAGTTGCCTGAACGCCAGCAACATGGTCCCCTAAGGCTCGTTGCGGGAGAGCGCGAATCCTAGCAAGCTAGCGACGATCTCTATGTATCTTATCATCCTGGCGTCTGGAAGCTTGTCCTCCCAGGTCCCTGAGCACTCAATCCATCCGAGGATCCCACTGTCCGGGCCGAAGAAGACCGTGTCAAGGTAGTCCCCCTCGATGCTGTCGGACAGGGTCTTGCGCACAGAGGCCGACATGAGATGCTCGCTGTATGTGTGCTTCTCCACTTCATCGTACGGATGGTCCTCGGCCAGGTAGAGTTTCGTGTAGTTGCTGATCTGGGTTCCCTTGTACTTTGCATTGTCGAACAATTGTTCCTCAGTGTACGAGAGCCCCTGATGATTGGCCCAGACTTGTGCCCTCATGCCACGCATGGTGACATACCTGTAGAGGCCATCCGATGGGGATTTCATGGCCATGGAGATCTCTCTGATGTGGAACTGTGCGTGGATGAGTTTCGCCGCGAGGTCAAGCATCTCATTCGCGCTGAGCTTCGGATTCCTGATCTGCTCGCAGAATTCCTGGATGCTCTCAAGCATCCTGTCAGTCCCGTCTCTTACCCCGTGAAGGTAGTCGAGCCTCAGCTTCTTCGCGACATCCTCATGGGATACGCCTGCCGGACCGGATGGCGTCGGCTTACCTCGGACTGCAGGCTTCGCCTTTCTTGTGTCCAGCGTTCGCCCGCAGTTGGGGCATCGTGTCTCGTGTGCGGGTATCTCCTTCTGACAGGCCGGGCATTTCATGATACAATCTCCACTCCTGCAGCAAGGTATTGATTGGCAGGATCTGCAGGTTTCTATCTTCGAGTTATCGTTGCTATGATGATATTTGAATTGTTCCGTTGCGCGAGGTCCTGTCGTCTTCCAGAGAGCAAAAGGTATATGAATCATGAGCTTTCGGCGAGTTCTCCAGTTTCAGGAACAATGTCACCTGTTGCGCTTCCGGGTGATCTTCACTGCGCGTAGCCAAGGGATACTAAGGCGACAGAGAGTATCCCGGCGATCACTTCGATACTCTTTATGGTCACCGCATCAGGGAACTTGCCAGTGACAGTACCTGAGTACTCGATCCATCCGAGCAGATCGTCCCCGGGACCCAGAATGAGCGTGTCTATGAAGTCTGCTTCGAGCGCGTCTTCGTCCGTCTTTCTCCTTCCCCCGTGAAGGACAGGGCGGTTCAGGACGGATACGTCCGTGGCCCCAAGGGGGTTCACTTCCTCCAGGTAGACCCTGCTGAGCTTGCTTATCTCCGCGGCGCTGTAGCTACTCGTGCTCAGCTCAAAATCCTCTTTCTTGTATTTCCTGGACTTCTGGTTCGTCCAGGCTTCCTGGCGCATGCCGGAATTGACCTCATAGTAGTAAAGCCCGTCCGTGAGATTCCGAAGGCCTATCATCGTGTACCTGAATTTGAAGTGCTTTTGGATGAGGTTCGCGGTTTCCTGGATCATGTTCTGGATCACAAGCGGCCGGCTCCGCAGGTGCAACAGTACGGAAGTCAACAATTCCAGGGACCTGAACTCATGCTCGTTCTTTGCCCTGATATGGTCGAACTTGAGCTTCCGTATGACAGAATCGGCGTTCACCACTACAGCCATTCTCTCCAGTTCTCCCGATGCAGCGAAGCGGTTCTCCCAGGCAGCAGATTGTCGGAACGACGCTTCGTCTATGGCTGATTCTGGAATATTCCAATTACTATTATTGCTTTTTCTAGTTTCTAGGCCAACAAGAATACATGTCTGTAGATAGACAGATATACCTCTCGAAACCACCAGTCCCTTGTTCCAGTCCCGCGGTCATCGTCGTTCTGCGATTCTTGGAGGTCCACATATGGTTTCGAACAAGAGAATGCTCAGGGTGCTTGACAAGAGCGATTTGGAGGCGATCCACGGAGCCACAATGGAAGTCCTCGGCAAGACCGGCGTGCTCGTCCAATCGGACAAGGCTCTCACCTTGCTTGATGATGGCGGATTCGAGGTCGACAAGAAGACGAAGATTGTGAGGATGTCCGAATCGTCGGTTATGGAAGCCGTGAAGAGCTGCAGGAAGAGCTGGAGATGGCACGCGAGAAGCGAAAAGCACTCTGTGGACATGGTCGACGGAAGCACCAAGTTCGGCCCGGGCTCGCAATGCCTGTTCTACTTGGATCCGGAGACCGGGCAGATCCGGAGCTCCACATTGAAGGACGGAATACTCATCTGCAGGCTCCTGGATGCGCTGGATACCAGCTCACTCGGCTACATCCCGATCTACCCACACGATGTACCTCCGGAGGCCATGAGCATAGTCATGTGGATGGCCGGGCTGCTGAACTCGTCGAAGCCAACCTATGGAAGCAGCGGCGACGACCCTGAGTTCGAGCTGATGCTGAGGATAGTCGAGATCTTCTTCGGCGACAGGGAAGCACTATCCAAGAAGAACCCCTTCCCGGGATACATAGACCCGATCAGTCCGCTCGGGCACGATCGGTACATGGCCGAGACGCTGGTCCGCCATGCTGCATCAGATTCGCCGGTGTTCGTCATGGTCATGGCGCTCGCCGGAGGGACTGCGCCGGCATCGCTCGCAGGGCTTCTCGTCCAACAGAACGCCGAGGTCCTGAGCTCGATCGCCATGGCCAAGTGCGTCTCGAAAGCGCCCAAGATAGTCTACGGCTCCGTCTCATGCCCCTTAGACATGAGGACAGGCATTGCCGCCACGGGTGCTCCTGAGTTCTCACTCCTGGGCGTTGGCTCGGTCCAGGTCGCCAAGTTCTACGGGCTCCCGAGCGACATGGGCGTCCAAAGCGATTCGAAGACCGTTGACGCGCAGACCACATACGAGAAGACGCAGTCCGCACTCATGGCTGCATTGGCTGGTGCCGATTTCGCCGAGCTGTTCATGGGATCCACGGAGGCGTTCAACTGCTTCTCGCCCGTGCAGCTGATGATAGATGACGAGATCGCCTCGAATGTGACAAGGATCGCTGAGGGCATCAAAATCGACGAGGAGAGCCTGTCCGTTGGCACGATATCGAACACAGGTCCTCTCGGCAACTTCCTGAAACAGAAGGAGACGCAGCAAGAGTTCAGGAAGGAGCATATGTCGCCGAAGCTGTCTGACAGGTCCACGAGGCAGCAATGGACAGCCTCAGGTTCTCGGGACGCCAACACGCGCGCGCGTGAGCGCATCGGCGTGCTATTGAAGTCCCATGTTCCCGAACCTCTCGAGCCTGATGTGAGGATGAGAGTGGACTGCCTGATCAAGGAATACAGTAGGAGCTACGGTGTCTGCGAGCTCGAGAGGACTGACCAATAGAGCGATCAACTCTCCGCCCTAGCACACCTCATTGCCCCACAAACGTGCCGTGGCCTACGACGTTCCTACCGCCGTCTTGGTGTCTGGACGAAACCGACGGATTCTGATCTCCTTCAAGAACAGACTCACGGACAACTCTCGATGTCCTTCACAGGGCAGCGCCACATGAACCGCATCGGAGAGCGGACTGCTCGTTCAGCCCCCCGCAGTAGCGGCACTTCACCTTGACTGCCGCCTCCTCACGCATCTTCTCAATCTGTTCCTTGTTCGATCTGAGAAGATATATGCCAGTAGCAACCAACAGGCATCCGATTCCGGCCATTAGGAGCGCGCCCAGCCAGAGTCCCATGAATATGGGGGCAAGGGAGAAGAAGAACATCATGAATGAAAGGCCGAACAAGAGCATCGCATAACCGTTGGGATCGGGGTCGCTTTGCTGTTGTGGCGGGACCTGCTTGGGGGCAGGAATCTCCTTCCCGCAGCTGAGACAGAAGCGGGAGATCTCGGGAATGTCGGCGCCGCAGTTTGGGCATTTCATGTCTTCACGCTTGGATGGTGGCTAGGCCCCGGTGGGTTCTTATGGTTTCTTCTCGGATTATCAGAAGCGATAACGGGGCTGACCATCCGGACACATGGCTAGATGCGCAGGTAGCTGGATCTCAAGTCAAGAGTACTACGAAATCTCTGTCAAGCGGCTATTGGATCGATAGAAACCCCGTTTTCTTTCGGTCTTCATTGTCTCTTCTCGCCAACAGTCGTCTTCGCGAGCTTGTCCAAGTACCTCTGATGCGCGTCTGTGGTCTCGAGGACCAAGGTCAACACGAACTCCAGGAGGAGGAACAGGCCGTAGATCTTCGTGATGTTCCTGATAATGGTGTCGGGCAGCTCGAGCCTCCCCTTGGTCGATGAGACCTTTAGGCCAAGGATCGCCTTCCCGATGGTGGCTCCGGTTGCATACTCGAAGAACGCGGAGTAGAGGAAGAGGAAGAATCCTCCGGCTCCCATGAACCAGAAGATCCCGGTCATCAGGCTCAAGAACACCATGAACACGTATACCGGTATCATCACGAGTATCGCATCGAACAACAGGGCGACGAACCGCTTGGCCCAGTGTATCTGCAATCCCTCATAATGAGACAACATGTCCAGCAGGGTGACCCTCTGACCGGGCTGGAACTGAGGCTGCACGGGTTGCTGAGGCTGAGTCGGTTGCTGAAACGGACCTTGCTGTGGCGCAGGTCCCTGGCTGCCGGCCGGCGGAGTCGTCCCTAGCGGAGCTGCGCAATAGTTGCAGAACTTCGCTCCATCGGCATTCTGCGCACCGCACTTCGAACAGTATGCCATATGCTCACCACTCCGGGAATGACCGAATCTAGATAAGGCTTTTCTGGCCACATTTCCGTTTGTCCATCATCATTAGCATCAGAAGTCCTCGGTCACGATTCTCCATCCATTCGAGTACACATTCATTCTCGACCCTCTCACGAAGCCGACGAGTGTTATCCCGAGGTCACATGCGAGCCTGACCGCAAGATCCGTGGGCGCAGATTTTGAGATGACGACCGGGATCTTGCTCCTAGCGGCCTTAATGAGGATTTCTGAAGAGACCCTGCCGCTAGTTATCATTATCGGGTTGGCAATCTTGATCTCCTTGAGGATGCACTCTCCAAGGACCTTGTCGATAGCGTTGTGCCTTCCGATATCCTCGTTGAAAACGAGGATTCTCTTGGCATCGCACAGTCCCGCGCTGTGGACTCCTCCCGTGAGTCTGTAAAGCTCAGACTTCCGCTGGAATTCCCTCATCAGCACAGTCACTGAGCTGGCCGGGATCCTGAGTCTGGACTTGTTCTTAAGTCCCTTCTTGTATCCGGTCGCGTCGACGAACGATAAACCCTTGCCACAACCAGTTGTTATGAATCGCCTCGAGAGAATGTTCTCGTCAAGTTTCTTCCCCTCTCGGGTCTCCACCCAGACTGCGCCGTCCTTCTCGTCCGCAAAGATCTTCTTGATCTCTCTTTTGGTCTTGATGAGTCCCTCTCCAAACATGAACCCAACAGCTAGATAGTCCAGGTTTCTGGGTGAGCACAGAAGCGTGACCAGGTCGACATCATTGAGGAAGATCGTCACAGGGCCCTCCTTGACGACGACGTCACGTTTCCTTTCGGCGGTCTTTCCCCTTATGCGAAGAATCTCCAGACGACTTGTTTTGTCGCTCATCTTGTGCCGACCATTCACCAGTATCGCTCCGTCCCGGCTCAGGGGCCTTCGGAGAAGACGGGCGCGTGGAGTCCAGCTCTCAGGATGGAGTGCCTGACTGACAGGTCCCCCGACAATTCCAGGATGGACGAAATGGCCAGGAAGACCGACGCGACCGTGCCCTCGACCGCAAGCTCGTGATAGTAAGTCAGAGTCAGCGGCACAAGTAGGCCCGCAATTATCGCCACGCCTATGAACGCTATGGCTACTTTGGTTGTCGTCAGCTTCCTGAGCGATTCCTTCGCCGTAGCAGTCGATGCGGCCATGCTCATGATGTATATGATGAGGAGCGCGAACATGGTTGTGAGCAGGATCGCATCGAGGTTGGTCAAGGTGTTCTGCTCGATGATCTTGCCTTCCGTGGCGATCACGGTCAGAGAGGTCATAGCAACCCCGCCAGCAATCGAATAGGTGAAGAAGAGGGGCGGCATGAGCGCAGTGTTCCACGCAGTGATGGACTTGCACGATGCCAAGACGAAACCGTCATAGACCATGACCAAGGATGCGCTCAGAACGGCGGCCAACCACAGTGCCTGGCCCAGCGTCGATCCGCTGGTCCATGGAACCCAGTCGAAACCTATGTCGGGTGCGAGATAGGCTGTTGCGAAGATCACGAAGACCACCATGAATATGAGCCCTCTGCTGATCCACGAGGTCCTAGGCCTTAGGAAGAGCCTGTAGAATCTCATCGGCTGGCCCAGGTAGATCAGGTGCGCCACGGTCTTGCCCACCCCGACCACCAGAAGTCCCACCAATGCGCTGGTGACAGAATCGATGAACCAAGTCGAGATCACAAATTGCCCGGCCCCTATGCCACCGAGAAAGAGCGCCATCAGAAGCGCGCCGTCACGCCATCTCCTTCTGCCGCCGAATCCCCATTCCATCTGAGTGCGCGCCCCTGGCTTGAAATCCTCGTACTTTAGCACGCTCATCTCAGACACCACCTTGATTTGAGGACGAAGAGCACGACATGTCAGAATCACCTCGCAGGGAGATAATACACGCTTGCATCAGTGCCATATTCCGGATGCAGCTGCATTCCTCGCCTCTTCTTGATCAGCTGTGAGACCTCGGATTCGGGGTCGTCTAGGTCACCGAAGGTTCTGGCCTCGCAGGGGCATGCGTCCACGCACGCCGGTTTTCTGGAATTCTCAACCCTCTCCGTGCAGAAGTCGCACTTGCTCACCACGCCTTTGTCGCTTTCCTCGAGCCACTTCTTCTTCGAGTACTCCGCGAACGGAGAGGATGGCTTGCGATCGCCCGTGAAGTAGTCCTTCCACTCGCCTGTGAAGTACCTTGCTCCATAGGGGCACGCGACGGCGCAGTATCTACAACCCACACACTCTTTCGAATCCACGACGACTATTCCATCGGGCCTCTTCTTGGTGGCCCCGGTGGGACAGACCTTCTCGCACTCAGGCTCCTTGCAGTGCATGCACAGCAATGGCAACGCCTGCCTGACTACGGTCGGGTACTTGCCAGACTCAATCCTGACCACCTTCGCCCAGAACACGCCCGGCGGAGTGTGGTGTTCTGCCTTGCAAGCGACGGTGCACGAATGGCAGCTGGTGCATCTCTTGAGGTCGATGACCATGCCCCATCTAACCACCGCCGGCACCTCCGTCCTTGTAGAGTTTCACTTTCACGCATATGTCCTGTCCGAGTGAGACCGGGCATGAATGTTCCTTGTCCACCTCGATTAGTTCGTTGAAGAACACACCCTTGCCCTTCGCGATAGGCAGTCCTCTTCCCCAGTGGCCGGCATTCGCGGCAATGGCCACATGGTCCGGCCTTATGCCGTCGGTGATGTGGACTCTGCCCTTGGCTTTAGAACCCTTCGGGTTTTCGAGCCAGACAGCATCTCCCTCCTTCACGCCCTTCCTATTCGCCGTCTCCGTGTTCAACTGTATGGTATAGGTGTAGGGGTCGTTCTCCGAAATCTCATTCAGCCACGGGTTCTGCATCGTCATCGAATACGTGTGCAGTGCTGAGCGCCAGTAGAATGCCTCGAGGTCGTACTCCGGGTTCTTCTCCGTGTGTGTCGGGCACGGCCGCCATTCGGGGAGCGCGTTGTGAGCGCTCCAGTCCACGAGGTCAGGCACGCCGTACTTCTCGGCGATGGCCTTGCTCTTCCTTCCAGCCCTGATGATCCATTCGAGGTAGACCGGGACTCTGACATCGTTGAATGCTCGCCAGTAGACCTCCTCAACTCGCTTGTCCCATTTCAGATAGCCGTGTTCCTTGAACCAGTCCAGTCCCTTGTCGGGGCCGAACCGGTCCTTCATGATGATGTCCAAGATCCTCTCGAAGTTGAGCTTCTCGTTAGGACCGAGCACTCTCTTGAAATCGAGGTCGCCGCCATAGGCCCGGTTGACCCATTCCCGGGCAGCCTCCAGGTATCTGTCATGCAGCCCGAGCCGCTCGGAAAGTTCCAGGATCACGTCGATCATGGGCCTCCGCTCGGCCATTGGCTTCACGACCGGCTGCCTGATCGCCCATATCCACTCGCCCAATCCTGTTGCGTGACAGGAGACGCCCACGGTAGGGAAAGTGGTCGCGCAGGCATAGCGCTCCAGGTAGCATGCGTCAGGCAGGAGCAGGTCCGCGGCCGCCTCCTCGAACTCCGTCGAGTAGATGTTGAACGAGACGATGAACCTGAACTTCTTCAGGAAGTTGTTCAAGAGCGTCTTGGGGTTTCCGACCGACATGATCTGGTTGGTCGCGAAGCTGATCATCACGTCTGGCCTATAGGGTATCTTGAACTTCTGCCAGAGCTCCTCGTTGTTGTCCCAGGCCATGATGGTCGTGTATGTCGGTATGTAGAACATGTCCTGAAGATCGAGCCTCTCGGGCGGATCCTTGGGCTCGGGCGGTGGGTACGGTAGATGAGAGTACGGCCAGTTACGGGCGACCAGGAGCCCGTCCTTGTCAGGCTCGACGGAGTACTTCAGCTTCCCTGTCCCGGGATATCCAAGATGTACGGGTGGGCCGAAAGCCAGAGCCCCGCCGGGCACGTCTGCGGCCCCGACCAGGTGGTTCAGCAGGACCAGAGACATGCAGTCCCAAGCCTGGTTGTAGTGGCCCTGCGAGCCTCGGAAGTATATGGATGCCACCGGTCTGTAGGGCAGTGTCTTCCCGTCAATCGTGATAGTGCTGCCTATCTTCGCCTCTTCGCCAAAGTCCTTGGCGATTCTCCTGAGCGTGTTGGCCGAGACTCCGCAGATCCCTGACGCATATTCCGGGGAGTATTTCTTGAGATGATCCTTGAGGAGTTGGAAGGAGGGGGTGCACTTCACGCCGTTGACTTCGAACTCTCCGGTCAACGCACAGTCTTTCATGTAATTGGACGTGAACGCCTCCTGCTTGCTGTCGGCGCTGTTCCACACAAGAGGAACTCCCGACTTCTTGTCTCGGAGATACAGTCCATCCGGCCCGACAAGATAAGGTCCATTGGTCTTCCACTTGAGATACTGGCTGTCGAAGGCTCCGTAATCGTTCACAAGCAGGTTAGCCATCGCGAGAGCCGCAGCGGCGTCGGTCCCGGCCTTGATGGGAACCCACTCCTCCGCGGTCGATGCTTGCGTGCTTAGGAACGGATCGAAGACTATGAGCCTCATTCCCCTTGCCTTGGCATCAGCTGCCTGCTTCGCAGCCACGTTGGCAGCATGTCCCGCACCGTGCCCTTTCGAGCATCCCCAGTAGACCGCGAGGTTGCAGTACTTGAAATCCGGAATGATGGACCACGAGGCGTGATAGATTCCGCCAATCATGTGGGCTCCGTTGCCGCAATGCAGCCCTCCGCCACCAGTGTAGTAGTTCGGCGTGCCGAAAGCTTTCCTGAAGCAGAGAACGTTGAAAGCTCTCTCGGCGGGGAAGGTTGGGCTGCCGACGGTATAGAGCCCTCGCGGATCCCTCTGCATGCACTCTTTCAGCTTCGAAGTGAGAAGGTCCATCGCCTCGTCCCATCCGATTCGCTTCCAGCCAGGATCCACACCTATTCCCTTCTCGGGATTCGTCCGGAGCAGGGGGTAGTTCAGCCTGTTGGGATCATAGAGCATCATGAGGGAAGAGATGCCCTTCGCGCACACGTTTCCGTAGCCTTGTGGCGAATCGGGATTGCCCTCGATCCCAACGACGATTCCGTCCTCCACACGCACATTGACGGTGCAGGTGCCATAGCACATGCCGCAACTTGTAGTGACCATTCTTCACCAGCTGTCTCGGCAGTGGAGTGGTCACATTGTACTTAATCGTGATGTATTTTGACCAACGGAGAATCAATGAAATAGGATGCCGACAATCAGGCTGAACGGAGGTAATGTGTATGGCGGTCCTTGGCCTGAAATTCTTTGACAAGGGAGAGGAAGAACTCGTTCACTCACAGAGTCTAGAATGCCTCAACGGGATTGGCGTGCTGGTCCGCAGCAAGAGCGTATTGAAGATGCTGGCTGATTCCGGCGTCAAAGTGGATTTCGAGAAGAAGATAGCAAGGATCCCGGAAGGCATCGTCAATGAAGCTATCAAGAATGCGCCCAAGACCGTCACGCTTGGCGCCAGGGACCCAAATCGCGACTTGAAGCTTCCAGTGGAGAGGTACCCGTTCGTATCCACGGCGGGCGTGACCCTGTTCATGACGGACCTCGAATCTGGCGAGCGGCGCAAAGCCACCAGGAAGGACTTGGCCGACTTTGCCCGGCTCACCGATGCGCTCGATCCGATAGATGCGTTCTGGCCGATTGTCACGACCTCCGACGTTCCTCCTCACGCCCAGTTCGTTCATGAGCTGTGGACATCTTTCCAGAACACGACCAAGCATATACTCGGTTCTGCAGGTTCGGGCACCCTCGGGATAGCGGATGCCAGGACTCAGATCGCCCTCGGCGCCCTAGTCGCGGGCGGAGCAAAGGAGCTGAAGAAACGCCCTCCGTTCTCCGTCCTCAGCTGCATCACCGCGCCATTGTCCTTCGAGACCGGCGCTGTCGAGGCTCAGGTGGAATACGCGCAAGCGGGCGTGCCCATAATCTCGATGTCCATGTGCATGGGGGGCATGACCAGCCCGGTCACCGTCGCGGGTACGGTCGTTATCGCGAACGCCGAGAACCTTGCCAGTCTCGTGATCACTCAGACCGCGGCGCCAGGCGCTCCTCAGATATACTCTTCTGAGGCGACCCTCGCCAACGTATCCACGGGCTACATAGGATATCGGGGGGTCGAGGCTCCGATCATCTTCGCGGCTGCTGGTCAGATGGCCCGGAGGTACGGCCTTCCCAAGATGACCGGCGTTCTGGGAGTCGATGCCGAGAGGCCAGGAGTCCTCATATCTTTCGGCGAGATGGCCTCCCTGATGCTCACGAGCATGACGGGAACCGATCTCTGTTCCGGGATCGGCGGACTCGATTTGGACGGAGGCTGCTCCCTGGAACAGGTTGTGATAGATGCATATCAATGGGAGGAGTTCCGGGCATTCATGAGAGATATCAAGGTGACGAAGGAGACTGTGGCGCTCGATGTGGTCAAGGAGGTCGGTCAAGGAAACACCTTCCTCAATCATCCTCATACTGTGAGGAACTTCCGGAGCCAGATATTCCTCAGGGGCAAGAAGACGGAGCTCTACGGAGCCACGATGTCCGATACGATGGTGGCGGATGCCAAGGAGATCGTGAGGAAGACCCTGAGGGAGCATTCTGTCGAACCGCTCGACAGGGCAGTCCTGGGCAAAGGCAACGATATCATCAGCAACTATGAGAAATCCTTTCGGTAGTCAAATCGAGAAGGCGAGCGTAATCTCGTGAACTGTCCAGGGACACGAGTGTGAACTCGAAAGTTCGGCTCTTTTTCAATCAGAGAGCAATTGCCCCGAGCCGGATTCCCACACTGATTGATGATTGACCGCATCGGTCGCAGACCCGATGAGATTCCGATTCTATTCGCACGTCAAGACTCTGCATCGGGAAAGTTTCTTAAGGGCAATTGTTTGTCACGTACTCCGGGTTGTACATGGATGACGGAAGGCTGGTAAGAGACGAACTATCTGGCTCGATTGCCAAATCCTATGTCTCACAGATATCCCAGTACCACCGGATCCAAGCATCGACCATGTTCCATGACGCTGCGTTGTACGTCGTGGAGGAGCTTCGCAGCATGGGGGTCAGAGATGCTGAGATACTGCACTTCCCGGCCGATGGCAGACAGAAGTTCTGGACGCATGCCTCGACACTTGGCTGGGAGGTCAGGAGCACAGAGCTGCGCCTCGTCAAGCCCAAAGAGGAACTCCTGGCCACGTTCGACGACATCCCGACTTCTTTGCACTCGTCCAGCCAGGGCACGCCGAGGGACGGCGTGACCGCGGAGCTCGTCGATGTCGGGGCAGGGACCTTCGCGAAGGACTACAAGGGCAAGAGAGTCCGGGGGAAGATCGTCCTCGCCAAGGGCAACGCTCATGCCGTCCACAAAGAAGCCGTCGTGAAGCGCGGGGCAGCGGGTGTGCTCACGGACACCCTAACACACGAGTTCCCAAAGATCAGAGAGAGCATAGACATCCCGGATGCGCATTCCTATCAGGGCATCTGGCCGACCGCAGCCAATGCCAAGAAGGTCAGGTTCGGGTTCTCCCTGAGCAAGCGCCAGGGGGACATGCTGAGGCGGTATCTCGCGAAGGGCCAGAAGGTCACGCTCCGCGCGAAGGTCGATGCCAGGCTGTTCCGCGGAAAGTACGATGTCGTCACCGCCACGATCAGGGGCTCGTCCAGACCGGAAGAGGAGATATTCCTCATCGCCCACTTGTGTCATCCCAAGCCCGGTGCCAACGACAACGCGTCCGGCAGCGGCCTGCTCATGGAGATTGCGCGCACGTTGATGGCTTTGATCCGGTCCGGTAAGATGAAGAGGCCGGCAAGGACCATCCGCTTCCTCTGGGTGCCTGAGACAACCGGAACTGTCGCACTCCTATCGACTCGTCCGGACATGTGGGACAAGCTCGTCGCCGGCCTGAACCTGGACATGGTCGGAGAGAATCAGGAGATGTGCAAATCGACCCTCCTTGTGGGGGTTACTCCCGACTCACTTCCGTCATACCTCAACGACCTTGTGATATCGGTCCTGGAGAGCGCCGCCAAGGAGCTCGATCCGCTGAACCAGATCGGCCTGGTCAGCAACTTCAGGTATGCGAGGTCGCCGTTCAGCCCAGGGAGCGACCATGCGGAGTTCGTCGAGCCGACGGTCGGAGTCCCATGCGTGAGCTTCACGCAGTGGCCGGACAGGTTCTACCATACGAGCATGGACACGATCGACAGGGTGAGCGAGGAGAGCCTCAGGAGGGTCGGCTGGACTAGCGCCATGACCGCGCTCAGGCTGGCGAATGCGGACACGGGGACTGCATTCGAACTCGCGAGCCTGACATGTTCACGAGGGGCTGCCAGGATTGCAGAGGCCTCGGGCAAGGCATCCCAGGATCTATTCGGTAAGATGGAAGACCGGAACACGAAGGGCAAGGTGCAGGAGCTGGCGAAGCTCGTGAGGCATCACCGGAACAGGATCGAGCACGTTGCTCGGCGGGAGCAGGAGGCCGTGAGATCTGTCACTAGGCTCGGCACCGATAAGGAGCTCGAGGACTCCGTAGAGTCGATGGCCAAGGACCTTGCCGAGGCGGGCAAGAAGGGGCTCGCGGGTCTCGAGAGAATCGTCAAGATCATCGAGGGGCGTCTGAAGCGGCAGATCCCTTCAGCGCCGAGGGAGACGAAGGCAGAGAGGGAATCGAAGAAGCTCGTTCCCAAGAGACGATTCAAGGGTACTCTGGACTGGTTCGAACTGCTCGACTCACTCGGTGAGGAAGCCGTCAAGGCCTACAAGAAGATCGGAGAGGAGGACGTTGACTTCGGTTCCAAGATTGCCGAGACCGTCAATCTCATGGACGGCAAGCGGACGGTCGACGAGATCGTGATGGTGCTGTATGCGGAGTACGGGCCGACCGATCACGCGCACGTGCTGAAGTTCCTGCGCGACCTTGAGCGGTTGAAGCTGGTATCCTTCCGGACGCTCACTTGCTGAGATGGAACGCGCCCGCATCTGAGTCAAGGCCGAGATATGCGTAGGTGTCGAGGTTGGTCACCTTGCCGACGAGCTCGTTGCCGACCTTGGTGAAGTCCCAGCGCTCAGTGTATTCCGTGCCGCCTATGCCGAGGCCTTTTATCATGAACACGACCGTCGTGCCGTTCACGGTGCCCCTGACGGACTTGTGCTCATCGACTGCAGGCACGTAGCCCGGGTCTCCGACGTCCACTTGGGTGAGCACCTCGATGTTCAGCGTGCCCTTGACGGTGCTGCCCGTCTGGGTCAGCTTCATGACGACGCTGCCGTGAATGTAGGAATCGCGCTGGCCAAAGATGTCGACATAGTAGTAGTCACCCGTACCCTTCCAGGTGCCGGAGAACGGTCCTCCGAGGCCCAGGAGCGTCCCGCCGAACATGACGAGGATGAGTGCCACGGCCACGATGACGACAATCACGACCGCGACGACCTGCGGGGTCTTCTTCGCCTTCGCGGCAGTTGGAGGATGGATCGCCTGTTGTGGCTGGGGGCTGGTGGGAGGTTCGTACCCTGGCGGAGGCGGGGGCAGCTCCTCGTCCGATGGAGGAGGAGGCAGAGGCTGTTCCTGTTGAGCTCCCGGAGCCTGCTTCGCCTTCGGTTCCTTGAGGTTGCTTACAATGATGATGACGCCCAGGACCACGGCGAACAAGAGGCTTATCTGTCCGGTCTGGCCTTCCGTCGTGGGCCCGCCCATGAGGAATGCCATCAACGCTAGCAGCAATAGAATGATTCCGAGGACCACGCCCACTATCTGTTTCGGTTTCATTTGGGTGATTTCCTTCTGTGCATGATGCGATTCATTTGTTGAGGATTTAAGCATCGCCCTCTCACCAGAATATCTATCGGCTGGAGGGGCGCCGGGATCGCATACATCATGATGATGAAGGCTGATGGTGCGACAGAGTAGGATGCCAGGAGCATGCTCGGAGCAGCCGCCCATCAATGCCGATCGGTCAGAAATCAGGGGGAGGCGGTGGCGGTTCCTCCTCAGGATACGCCGTCTGTGGTGGTTGTCCTTGAGGGGGCGAAGGGCGGTACTCAGGGTACGCAGTCTGATGTGGTTGTCCCGCTGATGGCATCACGAACTGGTCGACGGGGACGGCCATTGCTTCCAGATTCGGCGGGAATATCGCGCGGGCTCCGTGCTTCAGGCCATAGTTGTTGATCGCGAGGGCGAGCTTCAACCTGGGTATGCACAGGACGCTGACCTGAGCCCCCTCCTGGATCAAGCCCTCCATCTCCCTGGTTGCCATCAGGGAGATCGGGCCGACAGTCCATGACGGGACATTCTTCATCGCGCGGCTCTTGTACGCCGGCCCCTGGACCTCGACCGCCATACCATCTCTCATCGCATCCGTGAGCTTCTTGCGCATCACAAGAGTGTTGAGAGACATGCCGAGCGCCATGACGCCTATGACGATCATGATGATGGAGAATATCATGGACAGCGTCTCATCGGCTACGAGGTCGGCTATCACATACGTATACATGATGAAGAAGACCAGCGATACGATGGCGAGCGCCCTCAGTCCGTTCTGGAGCATCTTGTACGATCCGACTGCGAATTGCCTCTCCGCATCCGTCAGCGGCCGTTTGACTATCCGATTGAAAGCTGTCGCCTGACCTGGGTAATACATCTGGGGCGCGTTCATTTGTCGAGACCCCCTGGCGGTGCTCGGTTGCAGGCTGGACATGACCATCCTCCAGCGGTTACCATGAGTGGCGAACCGCAGAACTGGCAGAAGCGCTTCGAAAGCGTATCCGTCGGGTGAATGTCCGTCGGTCGGATTTCAGTCGGTGTGCCCATCTGGACATTTGGGAATTGGATCGGGTCGAGCGGCATCCTCATCCGCGGCACATCCGGCAGAGGCCTCGTGACCCCTCCCGTCTGGTCCCTGAACGAGCCGATCGATTGCGAAGGCGCGTAGGGCGTGCCGAGGGTCGTCTTTGACGGGGGCAGAATCGAACCTCCCATGTAACGGGGCGGGGGCAATAGGGATACCGCAAAGCCAGCCAGAAACCCTCCGATCGATGCGGCTGCCGCGATTCCTGTCAGATTCGGTAACGCACCCACACTGGTACCACCACTGCCGCGCGTGAGGTCCATGGTCCAGCTGTTCACGGTTCCTGAAGAGTCCGTATATTGACCGCTTCCACTCAGCCTTCCACCAGATACCGTCAGGGCATAAGTGTAGGTCCTTCCGTCGGTTCCGTGCACGTTCAGGGTGACGCTTGAGCCGAGCACCGTGTAGTCGACACCTACCGTGGTAATCTTGCCGATTCCCTGCAGGGCCGACTCCCAACCCGGCTGGTTGATTACTACATCAGTGCATGTCAGCTTGAAAGAACCAGTGCCCCCATCGATAGAGAGCCTGCCATCGTAATAGAAATCGGCCGGCCAGGTGTGATCGAAATACCCGTGACCAGGGACAGTGGACGTCCACGTGCCGCTCACGCTATCCGCTCTCGTGCCACCGCAGGCGATGAGCATGAAAGACAACACGATCAAAGCCGTTCCCGGAATCACGAGTGCTAGACGCCCGCCTCTTGACATGATTGATTTCACCTCAGTCTGTCTGACAATAACTGCCAGTATCGATGTGGTAATGGCCGATTTATAAACGCCACATACAGTTATCATCGGTGATAATCGATTGAGCGGCGCTCGTCTATGCCATCGTCTCACGCAGAAGCCCCATGTGTAGAAGAAAACAAGAAAGGGGGGAAAGGGTTGGAGAGATCGGAGGGCCACATCTGCCTAGGGTTCGGGGGAGGAACAATTGCAGGTGTAATTGTCGGAGCAATTGCACGGCATAGGGGGCCGGGGACCCTCCGGTCTCATGTGGTCATGCGGAGGCTGCGGTAGGTCGAACGAGATGCCGTAGCCGTAGAGCGTCTGGACAAGCTGGTCCTGGAGGCTCTTGAGCTCCACCATCATCGGGTCGATGACATCACGGATCTCTTCGAAGGTAGCGCCCTGCTCTCTCATCTCGAAGGCAACTTCCTTGATCTCGGCCATCTTGTCGCCGATCGCTTCGAACATCCCAAGCACCTCGGCTATCTGTTCGTCGGTCAGGTTGTAAGCCTGGAGGTTCTCTGTGATGTATTGCTCTACCTGCGCCTCGACCAGCGCCATCGTCTCGTTCCTGTCGGTTCCGTTCGCTCGGAGCTCGTCCATCATCGCCCTGATGTCCGCTAGCTGCTCTTCCGTGAGCAGGGGCTTCAGATCTGTGGTGCTTGCGCTGACGACGCTGCTGTCTGCAGCAACGGCGTACGCAAACCCCGCTCCGAGTATGGCAGCCACGGACAAGACGCTCAAGGCAACCATCCATCTCGTCTTCATCAGTTCACCTTCGCCGCGTATCGCGGCGATGTGTTCTATTCGCAGGGGCGTAGTTAGGGGTTGCCCAGAGTCAGACCCAAATCACTACCAATTCCTGCCAGCTTCTGAAGATAGATAGAATGATCATTGATGCCCGAGTGATTGAACGAAAGGGCTCTTCATTCCATGCTCAGGTAGATCAGCACGCCCGCAGCGAGGGCGGTGAATATGTCAGGAATGAACAGGAAGGGCCCGGGCCCGGAAATCGGATATCCGAGGAATATCTGAAGAATGGGGTTCGAGGTGATGGCGTACACGAGAAGAGCGACAATCGTGACGATCAGGCCGACCGTGAACCTCGATCTCACGGTGCGGTAGATGTCGATGTAGATGACGAGCAGGGAGATGATCAGGAAAACGTTGACGAACGAGATTACGAGCTTGGCGGTGAGCATGAGTTCGCTCGGCGGCTGTATTGGTTGGTGTTCCCGGTGCACGGGACCGGGGCGGAGGGTCGAGAGGGCGAGGCCCAGCATGATCCCGATGGCGAGCATGGTTCCGACGAGTATGAGCGTCTGTGACTTGTTCATGCGTTCAACTCCTAACTCCTCATTCTGACGTTATCTACCTTTTCCCAACTCTCTCCCAAATCTCGAGGAACTCTTGGTAGTCGGCCTCTAGCTCCTTCGAGAGAAAGTACACTTTGCCGTAGCCGCCGCCTTGCGATACGACGAGCCTGTTCTCGTCCAGGATCCTGAGATGGTGCTGGACGGTCTTATAGTCCAGCGAAAGACGCTCGGACAGCTGGTGCGCGTTGCATGGTCTCTCCCTGAGTGCGATAATCATGCTCGCCCTGTTGGCGCCGCCTTTGCTTCCCGCAATGAGCCACCAGAGAATCCGATTCATCTTCCCGTTCGGGGATGAATACCTTACGTTGCATCAATCTTTCTAGCATTTGACTCTCGGAGAAGCGTTAGACGGATTCGGGGTCTCGGTTTGCATGGAGCCGGATGTGAAACGAGGCATCTGGCTGATTTTCAATCAGAGGACTACTGCACCGAGCTAGACTCATGACTTCTTTTTCTTCTCTGGTCCTCTAAGCCATCCCGCTACGCCGAGCTCCTTCACCGTGACTTCGATGGGCTCGGGCTCGCAGTGTTTGTACTTTCCAGATTCGTCAAGGTACATGATCCTTGGGTTCAAAGAGAAGTGCCCTTGATTTGACGACTTCAGCAGAAGGGTTATGTCCTCGGTCTTTAGTGCATCGAGTCTCTTGCCCTTCATATTGAGGTAATTGTCCTCAATCCTGTATGATTCGGGTCTTGAGAGCAACTCAAACCCCTCGGGCACAGCCCTTTCTATCTTCATAATCTGAGCAGGAGCTCCGCCGGCATTCACTATCTCCACATCAAGTCTCATTTCCTCTCCCACGTTCATCTCTCTCGGTTTCGCAATGAGCGTTGCCTGGATTGAAGCATGCCGAAACTCCTCGACTCCGTTCGCTGTCTCCTGTGTTGCTGCTGGAACCGCGAAGGCCATGGTGCTCGATACTGCGTCCGGTGCGTGGAAGATCTCCATGAGGGAAACCGCTAGCTCTCTGTCCTGCTTCACTTTCTGCTGTAGTTTCGCGACCTGCTTCTTCTTCTTGGGGTAATCCGCTTTCACGAACGCTGCTGCTGAAGCCTCAAGCACCTTTTCCGTCATTGCATAAAATCTCGCCTTCTTCGTTGTGTCTTCTTCCTTGGCCGCCTTGTCCATATAGATGTATGCGTCGAACAATAACTTGCTAGCGTTTGCATACTCAGCTTCTTTCTCAAGACCAGCTTTGAGGTACGACTTTGCGGCACTCTCGAGGTTCTGGGTAGCGAGTCCGTGCAAGGCGGTGTCTCCTGATTCTGCGAACTTGGTACCTGCAGCGAGAGCCTTGCAGAACTTGCTGTGACCAAGAGCAAGCAGCTTTGCCATCTCTCCGACACTAAGGTCCTTAGCCTCTTCGAACAACTTCGATGCGTCCTCATACAGTTCGGGCGAAGTCTCAGATTCAGCCCTTGCCATTGTTTGCCAAGCTCTCGCTAGTGTCATAATGAGTCCCATCTCGCGCTTGTCTTGACTAGATTCAAGGTCAGAGCGTATTCTCCTAAAGGTTGCCTCGGCACAGCCGAACCTCTCACAGCTTGCGAACTCTTCGCCTTGTCTTTCTAGAGTCTTTGCCTCCTCAAGAGCGACGCGGCCAACGCAATACTCTCGTCGCAGTTCAGCGGCTCTGATCAACCTGTCTACGTTCAGAAGCTCGTCTTGGTCATCCAGTTTCCTCTTGAAATCATCAAGGGACGACTTGGTCTTGATGAACAAGTCTTCCGCCTTATGGAACAATTCGATGGCTTCATTGCTCCTTTCTCTTCGGCTGAGATCCTCGCCGCCCTCAATCCCTGCCCAGGCCATGTAGTTCGATGCGAGGTGTTTCCATCTGGCGGTGGATCCATGGTGATTTGCAGCCTTCTCGTAGTGATCTCTCGCCTTGCCGTATTCCTGTCTTGAGTGAGCCTGCCTGGCAAGTTCAATCTCGCTCCAGGCAGACATGTACTTTGCGTGGTCCTCGTACATCTCTCGAAGACGCGGGACTTTTTCGATAGCCTTCAAGTAGTTGTCCGAGGCCTGCTTGAACAGATCGGACGCCTTTGAATGGTCACCTAGAGAATCACTGACTTTAGCTGCATTCCAACAACTCTCTGCCGCACGACTGAAGTGGCCTCCCTGTTCAAAATGCTTTGAAGCCCTGCAGTATGCATCCCTGCTTCTGAGGAGACTGCTCTCCTGACCATCGAGGCCGTGGAGCTCTTGGAGCCAATCTCCAAGGATGGAGGAATGCCTGCCAGTGATCAAATCGCTTGTCTGCTCCATTCCAAACTGTGTCATCCAGTCTTCTAGGAGTTCGATGCCTTCGCTCAGCCGGACTGTCGCGGCAGATGCCTCGTTCCGTCTCTGTTCAATGTTGTTCGCAAGAAGTGAGAGTTCATGGGCTATCTGAGCGGTATCACATAGTACAAATCCTCGGTCCCACAGCATGCCTGGGTCAACGGTCTCTTCGATTCTGCTACTCTCGGCGTAGAATTCAATGGCACTTTGCAGCATTTCCTTCTTCCTGTCATCATTTGTCTCGCCCTTAGCCATGGCAAGAGTGCATAGACCATTGGCCCAGTAGGAGAGGCTCAGAACGTCTGGATATTCAGACTCCTTCGCGAGTTCAAGCATCTTGGGCGCGTATTCAAGACACTTTAGAGCGTATTCACGTTTTCTGCTGATGTCCCCTTCGAAGTTTACGTGCCATCCATACAGCGCAACCTCAGGCGCTTCAATCCACAGGATTCCATTCCAATTTGGCGTCCTGTACGAGATAATGGAGAAGATGTCGCGAGCCTCACGTGCGTATCCAATAGCTCTCTCGATCACCCCCTTCTGCTCGTCCCTGGTGTCGAACTCACCCGCTCTCCAATACGTCTGGATGGCTAGTTCGTTCAAAGCCGAGCCGATCGAGTACAAATCACCCGTCTTTCGGAAGATTCCGAGGGCCCTTTCAATAAGACCTGTAGAGGTTACCGTGTCTAGGGGGAAACGACCCAGAGAATCAGGAAGTGCAAGCTGGCAGGCGACGGTCTCCTCAGAAAGACGAATTGCCCTATTGAAAAGATCTGTTGCCTTTCTTATGTACTTCGAACGCTCCTTGTGGTTCGCGTAGGACATCCCCCAAAATTCCGAGATCAGAGAGAGATTCAGCAGCATCCTTGCGAAGAGGTTGGTGTCTTTCTCGTGAGCCAGGCGATCTGTAACCAGTTCCACTATTTCCATCGCGTGTTGGACAATCGCCTTTCGCTGGCTGAAGTCCCATGAATAGGCGTGGCTGATGTATCCACTGAACGCGAGCTGCAGATAGGTATCGGCCAATTCCCGAAACTTGTCATGCCTCTCGAATTCCTTCATGGACTTCGTCGCATGGCCCCACGATGTGGTTATGTGTCGTTTCTTCTCGCTGACGCTGGGCGCCCGCCAGTACTCCTCAAGGGCCATCATCGCGTCGCAGCGAAGCACATATGGCTTGGCTTCGACACTGGGCAACCTGTCATAATGCTCCTTGGCCTTCGAGTACGCTGCAACGGCATTGTTGATACGCTGGGCGAACTCCTCACTCGTTGAACATTGGAAGGCGTGGCGATGCAGTGAGTAGGCGATTCTCTCGGACATTTCGCCCAGGCGGTAAGGTTCAGAGTCAGGAATCGCTTTGACGAGGCTCTCGTATGTTGCCGCAGCACCACTCCAATCGTATTCCTTTTCCTGTTCCTTCGCACGGTTCAAAAGTGACTCTAGATCGACCTGTTTCCCAGCCATGTCCTCAGACGAGGGCTAATCGCCTTTCCTCCCCTAAGGTCTTTTCTCAGGGCAGGGATTTGGAGCCTCACGGCAATTGCTGGTGTCATGTTCAAACCATAAGGGGCGCATTGGGCCGAACCTGAGGCGATTCGACATTCGAAGTGGAAATCTCCAAGTACAGCATACCGCGATTCCCCCTTTTGCCTCGGGGTGGTTCGAGGGGGAGGTGAGGAAATGAGAAGTGTAATGATAGTGATGCTTTGCTTGCCAATTGCGTTTCTGATGATTGCCCAACCAACTTGTGCGGGTGCGATGGTTGCAGAAGATCCGATCGGCGACACGAACCAAGTCTGCAAGGGCAAGCGTTCGCCAGGGTACATGGACATAGTCAGCGAGAAGCTGGCGAAGAAGGGCGACGTCTACGAGTTCTCTATGAAAGTGGCTGCTCCAGTCCCAGACAAGCCGGTTCTTTCGCAGGGCGTCAAGATGATATTCTGGAATTGGGCGATTGACTATGATCCGAGCGTTTACTGGGGGGCGTGGCCATTGCCGCCAGGATGGCCGACATGGCCGGAGTTCCACATCCCAATCATTTGGGACGGTGAGAAGTTCTCCGCGTTCGTGATAGACCATCGGCCACTGCTGACTGGTGGAGAAGACATCTTCTGGGAGGTACCATTTGTCATCAAGGGCAGCGAACTGAGCCTTACCGTGGAGGCTTGGATGATTGATGACATCGCAGAGTTCTCCTGGGGCGCATCGACGTCCATCTGGATCGGGCAGTCGGAAGGAACTTACGGTTTCTTCTTGATAGACTATGCAGACATCGGGTGGTTGCCCTGGCAGTCCTAAGCTTGGCCCAAAACCCTTTTCGCTTTCTGTTCTGTTGCCAATCGCCTCTGACTGGAATGGCGTTTCCTCCCCTATGGGCTTCTCTCAGAGACGGGTATCGAGAGACGCTAGTTTGAACATGACAAGGCACCCGCTGCCTGAGCGCTGCCAGATCTATGATTTCCGCGAACGAGGTAGCATTCATTGCCAGCAGAGATTTCCTTCGCGCAGTCGGAAGGAGTTTAGCTCGGTGCAACAATCGCTAGGCAACTCTGGATTCCGCATTTTCCGCTCCAATTGAGATCAGAAAAAGTATGTCTGGCTCGAGGTGGTTTCAAATCCTCTCTACTTCTTCTCTGGGCCTTTGAGCCATCCCGAGATGCCCAACTCTTTCACGGTGATTTCGACCGACTCGGGCTCAACGGACCTGTACTTGCCCACGTCATCCAAGTACGTGATTCGTGGCTTCAAAGAGAAATGACCACGTGTGCGGGGTTTCAGGACAAGCCTGACATCCTCCGTCTTCAGAGCATCTAGCCGCCTGCCTCTCAAGTTGAGGTAGCTGTCCTCGATCCTATACTTCTGAGGCACCACCGTCACATCAAAGCCGTGAGGGACGATCTCTTCGACCTTTGTGAGCTGGGCTGCCCCTTTTCCGGCATTCACCAGCTCAATCTCCAGGCTGAAGTCTTCGCCCACGTGAAGGTCCCTTGGTCGGGCCACCAAGGTGGCTTGTATGTCGGCATGCTCGAACCTCTCGAGGCCGGTCGCCGTCTCGTGCGTGGGCGTTGGTGTGACGAACCCTGCAGCCTTCGAGGAGGAGTCAGGAGCGCGAAGGGCGTCTGTCAGGGAGAGGGCTAGCTGCCTGTCGCGTTTGACTTTCGCGAGAAGCTTGAGTACCTGCTCGTTCTTCCCTGGGTACTCCGCTTGCTCGTATGATGCGGCGGATGCTTCAAGGACCTTCTCTGCCAGCGTGTACAGTCTCGCCTTGGCTCCTTGATCCTCTTCCCTGCTGGCCCGGTCCATGTAGACGTAGCCGTCAAACAACAGCTTACTAGCATTAGCATACTCAGATGCTGTACGATAGTCCGCCTTGAGATAGTGCTTCGCCGCGCTCTCCAGATGCTTTGTCGCTTCGGTGTGGAACGACGCCTCAGCTGTGTCGGAGAACCTCATGCCAGCCTCCAGGGCCTTGCAGAACCGGCTGTGCCCGAGGGCAAGCGATTTTGCTTTCTCATTCTGGCTCAGGTCCTTGACCCGCTCGAAGAGCTGAGACGCTCGGTCGAATAGCTCAGGAGAAGCTTCCGCCTCTGCGCTCTTCAGCATCTGCCATGCCCTTGCGATGGCAATCGACAGACCAATCTCCCTCTTGTCTCGGTCGTTCTCGAGCATTGACTCCGTCCTCTCGAGCATGCCGGCTGCCTGGCCGTACTTCTCGGAGCTGGCAGACTCATGGCCCTCTCTATCTAGTAGTCTCGCTTCCTCGATCATTGCTCTCGCCACGCAATTGTCTCGTCGGACATCAGCAGCCTTGATCAAGCTCACGGCCATAGCAGTCTCCTCGGTATCCTTGGACTCTGAGAGTCCAGCCTGAACCGCTTTCCTGCTCGCCTCAAATGACTTCTGTGCTTCGCCAAAGGCTCGGATCGCTTCCTTGCTTTCATCGGCCTTGCTGAGGCCCTCTGCCTTCTCGACGATGGACCATGCGGTGTAGTTGATCGCAAGGAACTCCCAATGCTCCGTGGAAGCCAGCAGACTAGCCGCCTTCTCATAATGCTCTCCGGCCTGGACGTACTCCTGCCTGAGATGCTGGTGCTTGGCCAGTTGAATCTCGCCCCAGGCCTCCATGTACTTGGAGTAGTCCTGATAGAGAGCGGCTAGTTGCGGGAGTTTCTTTGAGGCTGAATTGTACTGCTTTGCTGCATTCGAGAATCGTTCGTACGATTTCTGATGTTCCCCAAGGACATCATACGCTCGCGCGATTTTCCAGTAGCTCTCTGCGCATCGGCTCGGTTGGTCTGCGTTGATGAAGCTTTCGACGGCTTCCTCGAAGGAGTGAATTGCGACCTCCAGGTCCCTCCTATCGGCGGTCGCCTCGTAGAGCTTGAGGGCGCAGGCGCCGTGGGCGCTGTGGAACACTCCAACGAAGGTCGAGATGAAGCTCCTCGGCGACGTGTCCTGCAATTCCTCCAGCAACTTCCTTCCGAGGTCGATCACCTTCTCCTTCCGCTGCAAAGCCTTCCTGAGTCTTTGCGTCCTAAGCATCGGATCGGTCTCCATGATTGCCAGCTCGAACTCAATTTCGGCGACCGTGTTTGCATTGGTGCTCAGCGCCCCATGATGGAGCGGATGGAGTCGCGCATATCTTTCCTCCTGCGCTGCCCCTCTCCTCAAGGCGTCCTCGAGCAGCCGTCTCTTCTTCTCGAGATCCAGCTCTGTCTTTGCCAGGCTTGTAAGAGCTTCTGCGATCCTCATGTCTACGTCGATGAAGACATCGGGATACCCGGACGCGATAGCCATATCCCTCATTTTCGGCTCGAGTGCTATGGCTTTCATGGCAAGCTCGCGTTTTCTCTTTGGATCCGTGACGAAGGAAGATAGGTAGGTGTAGTGCCAAGGATCAGGATATGGAACCCACGCCCACTCGATCATAGCGGGGATATACCCAACATTGGCGTACATCTTCTGGGCTTGCAGGTATAGGTCGTAGCCTCGTGCGGCGGTCGATTCTAACTCGTCCATGTCCACGGCCTGCGCAAGGGACCAGTAGGTTCTCTGCGCAATCCAATCGAGCGCGGAGCCGACGACGAGCTTGTCGTTGGCTTTCTTGCCGAATTCCAGGGCCTTCTCGGCTACTCGGAGTTGTTCACAAGAGTCAATGGGCGAAGGCAGGTAGTAGAATGACACCGTCTCCTTGCACGTAACCTCCTCGGAGAACGCCATTGCCTTGTCCCACAATTCTCTCGATGCCTGGTCATACCTGAGGCTCTCCTTCCCTCCGGAGAAGTCTAGGCTGTATAAATTCAGGAACGACGAGGCTCTCACGTACACCAATCCTCGTGCATTCGAATCTGCAAGTTCTACGATGTGATCAAGCGCATGTTGTCCGTAAGCCAAGGCGTTCTTGATGATAGCGGTTCTGGCCCCATAGTCGTCTGCGTATTCGATGACGCGAATCGCGCTCCATGAGAGCTGATTGTAGGTGCGGCAGAATTCCGCTACTTCTCCAGTCGACCGGAAGAAATCAAGGGCTTTCGTCGTTGTTTCCCACGATTCGTTTACCAGCTTCTTCTTCTCTTCCGATTTGGAGGCATGCCAGAACCCGAGATACTTGGCCATCCCATCGCATCGGAGTTTCTTACCCTCACTCTCCCGAACACCGGCCTTCCCATATGATTCAGCGGCCTTGCGATAGCATTCGATTGACATCGATATTCTGTCCCTGAACTGATCATTGCTGTCGGACTGGAAAGCGGCCTTGTGGAGGGCATAAGCCTTCCGCTCAAGCACGTCTCCGACTCTCCCAGAATCGTCTCCAGGGACCAGTCCAAGAACCTTCTCATGGGTCTCTGCTGCCCCGAGCCAATCGTAGAGCGTCTCTTGTTCTGCTGCATGGTCCATTAAGGACTGTTGGGTTCGCGATTCTTCTGGCATGTCCCCCAGGCCGGTGGGTAATCGCCCTTTCTCCTCTAAGGTCTTTTCTAAAACGAAATGCCAGGATTCTGGTCCCATCTTGTAGCTTTGTGGAGTTTTCACGTTATAGTTTGAACATGACAAGGCACTTACTGCCAGAGCGCAACCAGATCTTCGATTTCCGCGAACGAAGTAGCATTCATTGCCGGCAGAGATTTCCTTCGCGCAGACGGAAGGAGTTCAGCTCGGTGCAA
>Ga0315277_10000798_pt1 | contig 48589 bp, 35 predicted proteins | sample YL17G05_15_MG_FD_203695 | JGI IMG/M metagenome (GOLD analysis project Ga0315277, IMG submission 203695) | Sediment microbial communities from Yellowstone Lake, YNP, Wyoming, USA - YL17G05_15 | ecosystem: Environmental > Aquatic > Freshwater > Lake > Sediment | place: USA: Wyoming | collected... | reverse complement strand
ACACATACAGCGTCCGCAACAAGGGCCTCGAAGAGCCAATCGAGGAGTTCACAATCTGGTTTGATTTCGGCCTATATGAGAATTTGACCATAACAACGCCGGACCCGCCGGCAAGCAGTTGGAATGAGATTATCGTTCAGCCGGAACCATATCTTCAGGATGACGGCTTCTACGATGCGGTTGCCGTGGATTTGCCAATTGCCATAAGCGAGGGGGTCCCGGGTTTTGCAGTCCGTTTCAACTGGCTTGGCCAGGGCGACCCGGGGCCGCAATTCTACGAGATAATCAACCCCGTTACTTTTGAAACAATCGACTCCGGCTGGACTGTACCCGAACCAGCAACTTTAGCGATATTCATATTGGGAACAGCTTTGCTGAAAAGAAAAAGGTCATAGGAGGTATTTCAAAATGAGAAACAGAATGAACAAAAGGATTGCACTCTTTCTATCGGCATTGCTTTTAACCTGTGTCACTTCAGAGGCAAAATATGGTGGAGGAAGTGGAACATCATCCGATCCATATTTAATAAACGATATAAATACTCTTATACAGCTAAGTAAAAGTCCGGGACACTGGGATAAATGTTACAGATTTAGTGCTGATATCGACATGGCCGAGGACACAAATAATGAATTCAAAATTATTGGTGGCTTCGTCGTAAACAGGCCCAGAGATATCAAAGTCGATAGTAATGAGAAAAAAGTCTATTGGGCCGATGATACGTTTTCATGTATTTACCGCACTGATACAGATGGCGGAAATATGGAGACTGTAATCAGCAAAGAAATAGCACTGCCCGTATCAATCGATCTTGACGTTAAAGCCAAACGAATCTACTGGAGCAATTTCAGAAATAAGAGTATACAACGTGCTGATTTGAACGGGAGTAATGTTGAAACTGTTGTAAGCAGCAATGTGAACAACCCATACGGCATTGCGTTGGATACAACCAGGGGCAGGATTTACTGGGTAGAGCCATACGATAACCAAATCAGGAGTACGAATCTCGATGGAATGGATTTAAGAATTATCAACGGACCACGTTTTTCGTGGGGAATAGCCATAGATGAGATAAACGGCTTTATCTACTGGTCTGAATCAGGAAGAATAGTCAGAAGCAATTTAGATGGGACATCACCCAAAGTCGTAGTTTCTAACATTAGCCACCCTTACGGAATCGCATTAGATATATCTGCTGGGAAAATATACTGGGCCCAGTTTGAAGGAGTGTATTATGCAAATCTTGATGGAAGCAATATAGTTAACCTAGCTCATTTTTCACTCGATTATATGTATAATATCGGCTTGGGTTTCTCCGGCCCGGATGTTTACTGGACTAATCTTAGCCTAATTTTCAAACTTAATTCTTCAACAAACTATTTCATCAAGAACTGGACCACTGGCTCTTTTGATGGAGATGGGCATAAGATTTCCAATCTTAATTTAAAGGTGGATAGCGATAGTATGGTTGGTTTTTTGGGGATGATGGGGACAAACGGCGAATGTAAAAACATTGTCCTGGTAGAGCCAAATATCACCGCTTTAGCATCATATTGTGTTGGGTCATTAGCTGGTTCCAGCAGGAATATCACTAATTGTGCCGTTCTTGGCGGAAATATCCGAGGCAGCGAAAATGTCGGCGGCCTGGTGGGCAGAACTTCCGGGACAATCAAGAACTGCAGTACTACTGCCGTAAATGTCAGCGGAAATACCAGCGTCGGCGCTCTTGTAGGAACAATTGATGGAATGTATGCCGGAACAATCGAAGAGTGTCGGAGTGACGGCAATGTCTTCGGCAACAGTCAGGTTGGAGGTCTTATGGGAGACAGTGGCGGATATGTTCGGAATTGTTATTCCACCGCAAATGTCAGCGGAAATAGCGCCGTTGGCGGGTTTATAGGTTTTGGATGGGGCAGCGTTGAAAATAGTTACAGCCAGGGAAGGGTAACCGGAACTACAGATACTGGCGGATTTCTGGGTAAAAACCAAGGTGTTGTCAGCAATTGTTTTTGGGATATCGAAACAAGCGGACAGGCTTCAAGTGCCGGCGCTGCGACGGGTAAGACAACTGCTGAAATGAAGACGCAAAATACCCTTGAAAGTGCCGGGTGGGATTTCAATACGCCGGTATGGGTGATGTGGGATGGTCACGAGTATCCGTGGTTAGCGTGGGAGCATCAGCCGGTGGAGGTAAACGGCATCAGCGTTGTAGAAAGAAACCGCGTGGGGCGCACTATGTTTCGGTACGTTTGCAGGTTGGGATTGAAGAGTACGAGGTCGATAAATATCTGGGACGTAAATGCGGAACTGACAAATGTTCCCGAGAATGTTACAATTGTGGATGGGAATGTGGGGTGTGCTTTTATAGAGCCGTTCGGAACGGCGGAGAGTAATGACACATTCGAGATAGAAGTTGACCGGTCAACGCTGATTGAGCCGGCAGAGATGACGTGGCATATTTCTTACAGTTACGACGACGGCACCGGCCGAACGATATATGAAACAGCCACCTCAACGACCATTTTCGAGCAAACCGCTGATATCACCGGCGACGGAAAAGTTAATATTGATGACCTGGCTTTGCTTGTAAGTAAGTGGTTGTGGCAGGGCCAGCCGGGCGAAATTATCCAGGATATTCATCAGGATGGCCGGGTTGACCTTCTGGACCTCTGCGAACTGGCGACGAACTGGGCCGGGCAATAATAAAAAGGGCCGGCCGACACCATGGATGTTTGGGAGCAAAGTTGACTGGGTTTTACGGCCTGTCTCGAAAAATTGATACTGGTAAGCAGACGAGGGTAAAGGATTATCGGGGCGTAAATGGTCGGGGGATAAAGACACGCTGGGCCTTTCGCAGACGTCGGCGATTCCGCTCGGAGGGCTTTTCATAATAGGCATTGCGTTTCATATCTCTGACTAATCCTTCCTTTTCACAGAGCTTCTTGAAACGTCTCATCATTTGTTGAACCGATTCACCCGTACGCGACTTGACTTTCAGCATATTTAATTACCTTTTCTGACTCCTGATACCGCAATCAGCACAATATTAATACTTCAGTTCATTACCAGTCCAAACATAATAGTTTACCCAGTCCCCGGATTTTTGCAAGAGGAATTTTTAATGATTTTTCGGCAGATTTTCGGTCTTGATTGTAAAACAGGCGTAAATATGGTAAGATACGTAAAAATTTGGAGGTATTTGCAGATTGGAAAAACTGCGTGAGACGATAAGAGTACGAAAAGAACGTGCCGTCCTTGTTGGGGCGGTGCTGCCGGGCACAAGGGATTACGACAACTTAGCTGAGCTTGCCGCACTTGCAGAAAGCGCAGGGGCGATTGTCATCGACAAATTTCAGCAGAAAATGCGCAGGATAAATCCCGCCCTGTACATCGGCAAAGGCAAGGCGGAGCAGCTGGCAGAGCGCGTAAAACACCTGAAAGCCGACGTTGTGATTTTCGACAAAGACCTTATGCCGCGTCAGATTCGTGAGCTTGAGGAGATTCTCAAAATCAAAGTCATTGACCGCAGCGAGCTGATTCTGGACATTTTTGCAACAAGGGCAAAGACAAAACAGGCAAAGGTACAGGTCGAGCTTGCCCAGCTTGAATATACTTATCCGCGACTTACACAGTTGTGGTCTCACCTCGATACGGTCGCCGGGGCGGGAGGCGCAACGGCGGCAGGGGCGGTCGGAGGCATCGGCACAAGAGGACCGGGCGAGCAGCAGCTTGAAATCGACCGCCGATTAGTCAGTAAACGCATCATAGAGCTGAAACGCGACCTTGAGGTAATCGACAAACGAAAGGTACGTGAAATCGACGGCAGAAAGGGAATGTTCAAAATCTGTATTGTCGGCTATACGAACGCCGGCAAGAGCACGCTTATCAATGCCCTCACCGGCTCCGACGTGCTTGTCGAAGACCGGCTGTTTGCAACGCTCGATACCCGCACAAGGAAATGGACGCTTGGCAGCGGCTCAGAAGTCCTGATTAGCGACACGGTCGGCTTTGTGAAGAATCTGCCTCATCAGTTAGTGGCCTCATTCAAGGCAACGCTCGAGGAGGCAATCAACGCCGATTTGCTTTTGCATATTGTCGATACCTCCAGCGCCGAGGCCTTGAAGCAAATCGAATCCGTCAACGCCGTCTTAGCGGAGATTGGCTGCGGCCAGAGGCCGATGCTGCTTGTCCTTAATAAGGCCGATGTCATCAGCACGCTATCGATGCTGGATATGCTCCAGACGCTATACCGCGATGCGGTTTGCATATCAGCCAAGACCGGCTATGGACTCGACCGGCTGACGGAAAGCGTCCTCGGAAAATACAGGGGCTCCGACCTTTTGGTGCGGGTTGTAGCCAGCCAGGCAAACGGAAAAATCCAAAGTTTTCTGCGGGCTTACGCCGAAATCGTCAGCGAGCAATATTTGGACGGAAGCGTCATCATCGAAGCGCGGCTTGGACAAAACCAGTTGCCGGAGCTGAAAAAGCGACAGCCCGAAAGCGTCGAGATAATTCAGGGCTGAACCGGCAGGATTTGGTACTCCAATGGAGAAACGAACCGTGCGTAAATCCGCAGTGAGTTCTCTCTGCTTTTTGATAGTCGCCTCGATTGCCGCTGCGGCATTATCGCGCACTTACACCAATCCCGTAGGCGGGCCCAACCTGCGAATGGGCGACCCCTTTGTCCTGCGCTACCGTGACAATTACTACCTTTACGGCACAAGCGCAGGCGACGGCTTTAAGTGCTGGACATCGAAAAATCTGGTGGATTGGCGGCCGGTCGGATATGCCTGGCGCAAAAGCGCCGACTCGTGGGGCAAAAAAGATTTTTGGGCACCCGAAGTGATTCGTTACCGCGACAAGTTTTATATGATATACAGTTGCACCGGCGCCGACAAGAAGGGATACCGCCTGTGTCTTGCCGACAGCAACAAACCCGAAGGGCCTTTCGCCGACCTGCACGCCCCGCTGTTCGACATCGACTGGTCGTGCATCGATGGGCACATCTTTATGGACGACGATGGGACGCCATATCTATTCTTCGACAAGGTGGGCGTCGCAGGCGAACCCTGGGCAAAACCTTCCACAGGATATATGTACGGGATAATCTATGCCGCCAAACTCAAAAATGACCTGTCGGGGCTTCTCGGCGAGGCGCTGCTGTGTGCGCAGGCAGACCAGCAATGGGAAAACCCCAAAAGTATGAACAGCCGATGCAACGAAGGCGCATTCGTATTCAGGCACGCCGGCACTTACTATATGACGTACTCCGCCGGCCATTACGCCGACCCAAACTATGGAATCGGCTATGCGACGGCGTCGGCGCCGCTTGGCCCCTGGGCAAAAAACGCCGCCAATCCGCTCGTGCAAAAAGTTGCCGCAGCCGGTATCTCCGGCCCAGGCCATAATTCCATCACCACGTCACCGGATGGAAACGAGCTTTTTATGGTTTATCACGCACACGCAGATGCGAATCGCCCATCCGGCGAGCGCTGCGTCAACATTGACCGACTGGTATTCGATGACGCCGGAAACTTACGATTGATTGGTCCCACTCGCCGCCCCCAGCCAATGCCCTCCGCCGATTAATGACGAATGTTGTTGCAAACCTGCCGGTTTGTCATTCTAATATGTCCCGATGTTCAAGAACATTTCAATAATCGGTGACGGCGGAATGGGCACGGTGCTGGCGATGCTGCTGGCGGGAAAGAATCCCGATATATCGTCGGTTCGGATTTGGGGCTATGACGCAGAGCAGTTGCAACAGATAGAGCGTAACCGCGAGAACAAAAAGTTTCTTCCCGGCCATAAAATGCCTCGAACGATTCGTTTTGAGCCGAGAGACGGCCGCATTATGCAGGATGCCGACTTGATTATCTCGGCTGTGCCTTGTCAGTTTATGCGGACTATCTGGACGCGACTGAAAAAGTATGTACCCGGGGATGTCCCGATATGCTCGGTCACAAAAGGAATCGAGGACGGCACGCTTTTACGCCCGACACAGATAATCGCCGAAGTGCTCGGCGCTGTCGATGCGCCGGGTCTGGCCGTGCTTTCAGGTCCTACCATTGCCGATGAGCTCGCAAAGAAACTGCCCGCCACGGCCTGCGCCGCATCAGCCGACGAGGGTCTTGCCAAAAAAATCCAGCAGACCTTCAGTACGCCGTGGTTTCGCGTCTATACAAACGCCGATGTCCTCGGCGTCGAATTGGCGGGCGCTATGAAAAATATCATTGCAATCGCCGCAGGTATAATAGACGGCGTCGGGGCAGGCGATAACGCAAAGGCGGCGCTTTTATGCAGGGGTCTTGCCGAGATAAGCCGTCTCGGTGTCGCTATGGGCGCAACGGTCCAAACCTTCGCGGGACTTACGGGCCTGGGCGACTTAGTCACAACCTGCATCTCGCCGAAAGGCAGAAACCGCTCCTTCGGCGAACGAATCGGTAAAGGCCAAACCGCGAAACAGGCCCAGGCCGCCACCGAATCAGTTATAGAGGGTATCGCCACCTGCAAAGCCGTTTATGAAGGACTTGTCCCCAAATTCGGAGTCGAGATGCCCATTACGCAGGCCGTCTATGAGGTCATCTTCAGGAATAAGCCGGTCGGAAGCGCCATCGCTGATTTAATGACTCGCCGACTCAAGGCCGAATCCACTGGCAATTGACCTCGCCGCAAGCAAGTCGCGGTTTTTTCGTATAATAATTCTTGATTTTTCAACACCCGAAGATACCATTGTATTCACATCGGGCTACGGCGGGGCGCTTCGCCCCGACGAGTCAGGGCGGTTAGCTCAGGTGGATAGAGCGCCTGCTCGACACGCAGGAGGTCACAGGTTCAAGTCCTGTACCGCCCAGTCTTCGTTCGCCGCTTTGTGGCGAATGAGGACTGCTACGGCATAGCGGCGTAAGCCGCGAAGCCGAGCTTATTTGAATAATCAAGTGCGGCGAACTACGCCTTGGCAAGCCATCAATATGGGATTCCATTATGTTTATGTACTTCGTAGTATTACAAATCCCCAACGATACTACGTAGGTATGGCCGAGGACCTTGAAGGTCGCTTAAAGAAGCATAATGCCGGTCAATGTAAGCATACGTCGAAGTTTATGCCGTGGCGGATTGAAACAGCGACAGCATTTCGGTCGAAAGGAAAAGCGGTTGCATTTGAGAAATACCTGAAAAGTCACTCCGGCCGTGCTTTTTCCAGGAAACATTTCTGAGTATGAGTGCCTACCTTACATAAAAGAAATAAGAGGCGTACCGGCCAGTCATAAGCCCTTCCCACAAGAGGGTTTTATACGCAATCCCGCAATTTTATGCCTCTGTTTCGTACCTCTCAGCGAAACAATAGTCCTATAAAATCTTTGTGCTTGAAAAAGAATGGGGGAAATGGTAGAAAAGCGGAGCGGTGGAGTGGAATGTCTTTTCACTTCTTTGCAAAAAGGAAACTATAGCGTTTTAGGACGGCGTTTGCAGGTTGTCAATGGATTCTGACGGCAAAAAAAGCGACTCGACAAAATCGGGGGCCGAAGAAAAGTTTGTCCCCACCTGCCCTATATGCGGCGAGAAACACTGGCCTCATCATCCATTGGTCCCGTGCTTCAACAAGAATAAGGCCAAGGCAGAGGCAAAGGCAAGGGCGATAGCCGAGAAGAAGGCGTTCGCCGAAGCCAAGGCCAAGGCAAAGGAGCAGGCACGCGCGGAAAAACTGGCGCTCGCCGAGGCAAAGGCAAGGGCCAAGGCCGAGACAAAACTCCAAAGACAGGCATACGAGACCGCGCTGGCGCGCAATGAGGAAGAAATCAGAGAGCTTTCTGCCGCTAAAGCCGAAGCCGAGAGAATCGCACAGGCAGAGGCAAAGGCAAGGGCGGTCGCCGAAGAAAAAGCCAGGACCGAAGCCGAGACGCGGGAAAGAATCGAACGCCAGACACAGCAAAAGCTTGAGGAAAAGACAAAGGCCTTTACTGAGGCGACTGAAGAGGCGCGAAGAAAAGTTCAGCTTGAGGTCGAGACCAGAAAACAGGCCCAGGAGAGACTCAGACCCGAAACAGAGGCAAGAATACAGGCGCAGGAGAATCTGCAGGCAGAGATACAGGCACGAATTGCCGCCGAAGAACAGGCGCGCATCGAGGCCGAGAAACGCCGGCAGACCGAGACCTCGCTACAGGAAAAGATTGACGCCCTTACCCGCGCCTTGGCAGATATAGAGGAGAAACTCAGACCCGAAACCGAGGCAAGGATACAGGCGCAGGAGAATCTGCAGGCAGAGATACAGGCACGAACCGCTGCCGAAGAACAGGCGCGCATCGAGGCCGAGAAACGCGAGCAGACCGAGACCTCGCTACAGGAAAAAATTGACGCCTTTACCCGCACGTTGGCGAATATAGAGGAGAAACTTCAGGCCCAAACCGAGGCGGCAAATCAAGTTCAGCACAAAGCAGATGGACTTGCAGGCCTGCTCAGCGAAGTGCAGCGCAAGCTTCAAGTTGAATCGCAGACCCTTACACAGACACAAGAGAAACTGCAAATTGAAACCGACAAGCGAATTACCGTCGAGCAGCAGTTGCGACAACAGACGGAACTGCGCGCAAAGGCCGAAGCTCTTGCCGAAGAGGCCCACCGCAGAACGGCTCTCGAATTGCAGGCAAGGGCGCAAGCGGAACAGGCCGCAAAGGCCGAGCTTGAAGAAAAGGCAACACAATTCGGCCAGGCCGTTGCCCGCGCAGAGGAAAAAGCAAAAAATCTTGCCGATGATTTATCGCGTGCCGAAAATGAAGCAGCCGCACAAACCCGGGCCAGAGAACAGGCAGAACACAAGGCCGGACAATTGGCGCAGGTCCTTACCCAAACAGAACAAAAACTGGCCGCCCAGCTTGCGGCAACTGTACAAGTACAGGAGCAGGCAAAAGCCGAAACACAGGCAAGATTGGCCGCGGAGGAAAAAGAGAGAAAGGAAACGGAGGAACGAGCAAAGGCGCAGGCGTTTGCCCAGGCCGAGGCAAAGGCCAGGGCCGAGATGCAGCAGCAGTTGCGCTTGCAGGCGGAAAAGGCAGGCCAGGCCGAAAGACAGGCAAAAGTCGAATCGGAGGAAAAAGCCACGGCGTTCGGCCAGGCCATTGCACTTGCTCAGGAACGCCTGCGAATCGAGTCCGAAAAAGCAGCCGATGCACTGGAACAATTAAAGGCGCACGCACGGGCGAAAGAGCAAGCCGAGCAAAAAGCAGCACAATACAATCAACTTGCGGATGACTTGAGAATTAAGCTGGAAACAGAGACAAAAACCAAAGCGGAATTTCAGGACCGGCTTAACGCAGTAACCCAGGCGAAAGAGCAGGCGGAGAAAATGTCCGGGGCAAATGCAGAAAAAGTTGCCGAGTTACAGAGCCGGCTGGAATCACAGCTTCACGCCGCTTCACAACTTCAGGAGCAGCTCAGGCAGCAGACACAGGCAAAATCGAAGGCCGAGCAGACCGCGCAACGCGAAATCGAAGAACGCGCAAAGGCACAGGCCAGGGCCGAGACGTCCGAAAAAGCAAAGAACGAGGCGGAAGAAAGAACAAAAAAGGAAGCGCAGTTGCGAGCCGATATTGAACAGCGCACAAGGGCCGAGCTGGAAGAGAAGGCCAAGGCGTTCGGCCAGGCCGTCGCAACCGCGCAGGAAAAGGCAGCCAATTACCAGCAGGCGTTAAAAGAATCGCTCGAAAAGCTCGCCGCCGAGGTCAAGGCGAGAAACGAGGCGCAGGGCAAGGCAGCCGAGTGTGCCGATGCGCTCGCTCAAACAAAGAAAAAACTGGAAGGAGAAATCCAGGCAAAAGCCGAACTTCACCAAAATCTCATTGCCGAAAAACAAGCACGACAGCAAATCGAACAGCAACTCGTAAAACTGGCCGAGGAAAAGACAGCCGCGCAGGCGACAGCCCAAACCGAGGCAAAGGCAAGGGCCGCAGCAGAGCAGGCCCTCAATATGGAGGTTGCGGAAAAGGCAAAATTGCAGGAGCAGTTGCGTCAGGCGGTTGAGGACAGAAAATCGGCGGAAGAGCACGCGGCCCGGCAAACCGAGGCAGCCGCCAGGGCAGAAAAGACGGCGCATTTTGAGGCGCAAAGACGCTCGCAGGCCGAGGCGATTGCGGCAGCCGCTGAAAAAGCCAGGGCGCAAGCCGAAGAAAGAGCAAAAGCCGAATCGCAGAACAGAGAAAAAGTCTTCCGCGAGATTGGCGGCGAGCTTGAAGAAAAGGCAAAGGCGTATGGCCGAGCGGTTGCCGCCGCAGAAGAAAAAACAAAATTCAGCGAAAGGCAAATCGTTGCTCTTGAGGAAAAACTCGAAACCGAGGCGCACAATGTCACGCAAATTAGTCAGCGGCTTTCAAACGAGCAGCAGGCAAAGAGCGAGGCGATTACCCAGGTCGAACGACTTAATGCGGAACTGGCTGATGTACAAGATAAGCTTCGTACCCAGGCCCAGGCGACAAGCGAGCTTCAGGAAAAGCTAAAGGCCGAAACCGCTGTACGCGCAAAAATGGAAAAGGTGGCCCAGCTTGAGGCCGAGAAGAGGGCATTGCTCGAAAGACGGCTCAAAGAAGCAACTGACTCGCGGGCTGAACGGCTGGCGCGACTCGAAGCAATGGCAAGGGCCAAAGCACAAACCAGGGCCGATGAAGAGGTGATTGCAAAGGCCAAGGAGCAAATCGACGTCGAGGTCGAGGCCAGAAACCGGCTCCAACAGCAGCTTGCGGAGGAAATCGAGGCAAGACGCAAGGCGGAGGAAAAGGCGCAGGTCGAGGCCGAGACAAGGGCGAAGGCACAGGCGTTCGCCGAAGCAGAGGCAAGGGCCAGAGTCGAGTCGGAGGCGAGAATAAAGGCAGAGGCACAGGAGAAATTAGCCGTCGAACAGCACGCAAGGGCGGAATTGGAAAACAAGGCCGATGAGCTTGATCGGCAAGCAACCAGGGCCGAAGAAAAGGCCCGGCTGGTCGTCGAGACGCTCAAGAAGACGGAGGAAAAACTTGCAGCCGAATCGAAGGTGAAAACCGAAATCGAAATAAAGACCGCTGAATACCAGGTCATCTTGCAACAGTTACAAAAGCAGTTGCAGGTGCAATCTGAGGGATTGGCCAAAACGGGACAGCGGCTCAAGGGGCAGGCCGAGACAAACAGACAGCTTGAGGAACGGCTGAAGGTCTATGCCGAGCAGATTGCCGAGGCAGGCAGAAAAATCGAGACGCAGACAAAAGACCGGCTTCAAGCCGAGGAACGGCTCAAGAGCGAAATGCAGTCGAGATTGCGGGCTGAACAGAAAATGCAGCTTGAGACCGAAGAGCATATCAAAGCCAAAAGCCGCGCCGAGGCCCTTGCACAATCGGCAGCACAGGCCGAGCAAAGGGCCAAAGCCGAAACCCAGGCGAGAGGCGCTGTCGAACAGCAGACAAAAGCGGAGCTTGAACAGAAAGCAAAGGACTATGGACAGGCGGTCGCCGCAGCCGAAGAAAGGGCAAAGCATCTTGCCGAATCGCTTGCCCGCGCCGAGCAGTTGACGTTGCAGGAAACCGCCGCCAAAACCCAATCGCAAAAGCAGGTACAGGAATTGGCCGGTCGTCTCGAAGAGGCGGAAAGGAAACTCCAGACGCTCGGCCAAACGACGGCGCAGGCGAATGAGAAACTCAAAGCCGAGACCGAAGCAAGAACAAAGGCGGAACAAGCCGCTCGCGCCGAAGCCGAACAAAAGGCAAGGGCACAGGCGGCTGTGGATATGCTTAAACAGGCAAGAGCCGAGGCGGAACAAAAGGTCGCATCGGCCCTCGAACAGGCGGCCAAGGTCGAGCAGCAGGCAAGACAGCAACTGCAGCAGCAGTTGACAATTTTCAGACAGACGTTGTCCGAATTGCAGGATAAGCTCTCAGCCCAGACACAGGCAAGGGCCGGCGCCGAGCATCGCGCTGATACACTCACAGACGCACTGGATAAGGCCCGCAAACAAGCGGAACTCGAATCGCGGTCAAGAGCACAGATAGAAGACAAGGTCGAGGAGTACGCCCAGACGCTCGACCGGATTCAGGCCAGGGTTGACGAATTTGCAAAAACAAAGACGCAGCTTGAGGACCAGCTCAAATCGGCGATTGAGGCAGGTGCAAAAGCGCAGGAGGATGCGCAGAAACTGGCTAAGGAAAAAGTAAAAGTCGAGGCAGCGGCGGCGCAGGCAAACGCATCCGCGATGGCACAGGAAAAGGCAATACTCCAGGCCGATGCCCGGCTCAAGGCCGAACAGAAATCACGGGCCGAGCAGGATGAGAAGATAAAAGCGATTGACCGGGCACTTACTGAGGTGCAGGGGCAAATGAAGGTCGAGGCCGAGACAAGGGCGGCGGTTGAAAAGCAACTGCGTGACCAGGTCGAGGCAAAGAAAAAGGCCGAGCAGGAGGCCGAACAGTATTCTCGCCGGCTTGCCGAATTAAAAAATCAACTGGATGCACAGGACCGGCTCGCAGCAGAATCGCAGGAAAAACAGACCGCAGAGTTGAAATCAGCCGTAGAAGAGCGACAAAAGACAAAGGCCGAAATTGAAGAAAAGATAAGAACCTACGAACAGGCGATTGGAGCAATCGAGCAAAAACGGCAGGCCGAGGCCCAGGCGAGAGCAAAACTTGAACAGCAACTGAAAGAGCAGGCGCAGAAAACGGCTCGACTGGAAGAGCAGCTTGCCGCACAAACGCAGGTCAAATCGCAGACCGACCTGACAGCCCGTCAATATGCCGAAGCGATTGTCGATGTCACCGAGCAGCTCCAGATACAAAAACAGGCAACTGCCGATGCCGAACAAAAGGTGAATCAATACGTTGAAGAGCTGGCTTTGGCCGAGAAAAAATTGCAGCAGCTTGCTCATACCCAGGCCGATATGAAGACAAAACTTCAATCGCTGCTCGATGAAAAGGTCCAGGCACAGGAGAACGCCCGCTTATATGCAGAGCAGGCGGCTGATTTGCAGAATCGGCTTGACCACCAGACAAAGGCAGCAGCAGGTCTTGAACAGCGGCTTACCGAGGAGGTCGAGGCACGCCTAAGGGCCGAAGAAAATGTGCAAATCGAAGCCGAAAAGCGGGCCGAAGCCGAGGATGAATTGAAACAGCAAATGGCGGGAGCCGAAGCAATGATTGTACCGCAACAGGATTCTCTTACACAGACCGAAGAGAACATCGAGCTGCCCCCCATAGAGATTCGTGAAATTCCGACCAGGAAACCCGTCTGCGATTGCTGCGGCAGGGACAACCTGCCCGCCGGTTCGCTGTCAAAGATTGATTCGGGCCACTGGTTTTGTGCCGACTGCCTGGCCGCTTTGAGAAGATAATCTCGTCCGGTCACAGCGGCGTACAATCGTCACAGGTTTCATCGAACAAGCCAATCCGTGCAATATAAGAACGACTAATGTCTTCGACCCGCAATTTTAATTTTGCCGCATCGCTACAGCGGGTATAATTAATGTTTTCTCCCGGCATCGTTGTTTGTAGCAGTTGAACCGGAGTGTCCGAAGCGATGTATGAAATCGTTGATAAGCAGGAACTTGGGCCAAACGTCACAAAATACGAAATCAAGGCCCCGCGAATAGCCGCTGCCCGTCACTGCGGCCAGTTCGTGATTGTCCGCGCGTTAGGCCATTCCGAACGCATCCCCCTGACCATAGCCGATGTCGATAAGAAGACAGGCACCATAACCCTCATCGTTCAGACCGTCGGCAAAAGCACCCTCGAAATGAGCACGCTTCAGAAAGGGCAGTGCTTCGCTGACATTGCCGGCCCGCTCGGCCATCCCAGCCAAATCGTAAAATACGGTACCGTTGTCGTTATCGGCGGAGGATTGGGTACGGCAGTCGTATATCCCCAGGCGGTGGCGCTGAGAAGTATCGGCAACAAAATCATCAGCATAATCGGCGCACGAACAAAGGAGCTTATTATCCTCGAACAGCTCCTTGGCTCCGTCAGCGACCGGCTCATTATCACAACCGATGACGGCTCGGCAGGCATTAAAGGCCTGGTTACAGACGTCCTTCGCGGCCTTATCGCCGAACAAGGCACAACCGTTAATGCGGTCTATTGCGCAGGCCCAGTCATTATGATGAAGGCAGTCGTGCAGGTTACTAAACCGCTTGCCATCCCCACTATCGTGAGTTTAAATCCCATTATGGTCGATGGCACGGGTATGTGCGGCGGCTGCAGAGTCACCGTTGATGGCCAAAGAAAATTCGCCTGCGTCGATGGTCCCGAATTCGACGGCTCCAAAGTCGATTTCGACCAGCTTATGGACCGCCTCAGTACGTATAAAGGATATGAACAGCAGTCGCTGAAAAAATTCAAAGACCATCAGTGCAAACTATTCGGATAGACAAAAGAGCAATTTGCGATGAGTAACATTCAAAAACCAGTACCCAAACCGCAGAAACCAACCGCCAAAGAGCGAATGTCTATCCCCCGGCAGAAAATGCCCCAGCGCGAAGGCGCGGTACGCAGCAGGGATTTCAAGGAAGTAAACCTCGGTCTTACCGAGGAAATTGCCCTTCGCGAGGCGCAGCGATGCCTCCAGTGCAAAAATCCCAAGTGTGTCGAGGGCTGCCCCGTTGGAATCGACATACCCGGCTTTATCAAACTCGTCGCAGAAGGCGACTATCTCGGCGCCGCTGCCCTAATCCGAAAGGACAATAATCTTCCCGCCGTGACGGGCAGGGTATGTCCCCAGGAGATTCAGTGCGAGGTCAAATGCGTACGCTGCAAAAGCGACGCCCCGGTCGCCATCGGCTGGCTCGAACGTTTCGTCGCCGACTACGAAATGAAACATCGCACCGACAAATCCAAAGCCGCCGCGACCAGGACAGGAAGCACAGTCGAAGGGAAAGTTGCCTGCATCGGCTCAGGCCCCGCAGGCGTCACTTGCGCGGGCGAGCTGGCAAAACTCGGTTATGATGTCACCATATTTGAGGCCTTCCATAAGCCCGGCGGCGTACTGGTATATGGCATCCCCGAATTTCGTATGCCGAACAGCGTCGTTGAAGCGGAAATCGAAAACCTCAAAGCACTCGGCGTCAAAATCGAAACCAACGTCATCGTCGGCAGGACAATAACCATTCCGCAGCTTGTGAATGAGGAACACTTCAACGCGGTCTTTATCGCGGTGGGGGCGGGACTACCCGACTTTATGAATATCCCCGGCGAAAACCTAAAGGGCGTTTATTCCGCCAACGAATACCTGACACGCTCCAATCTTATGGAGGCATATAATGCCGAATCCGATACGCCGATTATCCGCGGCAAGCAGGTCTGCGTTATCGGGGGCGGCAATACCGCGATGGACGCCGTCCGCACCAGTAAACGCCTCGGCGCCGATGAAAGCACCATTGTCTATCGCCGCAGCCGGCAGGAAATGCCCGCGCGTATCGAGGAAGTCCACCACGCCGAAGAAGAGGGCATAAAATTCGAGATGCTCACCGCGCCAGTTGAGGTGCTCGGCAGTAAAGACGGCTGGGTCGCCGGGCTAAAATGCCTGCGAATGAAATTGGGTGAGCCGGATTCATCGGGCAGACGAAGACCACTGCCCATCGCCGGCTCAGAATTTGTCATCCCCTGCGACCTTGTCGTTGTCGCAATCGGCACAGGCGCAAATCCGCTGCTCACCAAAACAACGCCGGGCCTCAAACTCAACAAATGGGGCTATATCGAGGTCGATGACAACCTTATGACGAGTGTCCCAGGCGTCTTCGCAGGCGGCGACATCGTCCGCGGCTCTGCAACCGTCATCCTTGCTATGGGCGACGGCAAATCCGCCGCCGCAAACATCCACAAATACCTGTCCGGCGTAGCTTTAGCGAAGTCGGAAGCGCAAGCGAAGACAGACCTCTCCGCCAAACCCGAATCGTAACACTCTTATTGGTTAGCCCCCCAGGTTTACCCGCCGTAGCTTGTTCGCCTGTGGCGAGGTGTGGTTTACCCGCCGAAGGCGGGCCTGTCTGGGGATTGTCTCGTCCCCAAATAATTTTCCATAAATTTTTCTTGCTTTTTGCCTCTGAATATGCTATGTTTGTCCCCGCTTCTTGAGGATAGAACAATCTTTTTGCGGTTAATGAACCCGGACATCGGCATTTTTAAGGATTATTGAAACGGCCGAATGCACACATTTATTTTCTGGAGGAGAATGTTATGAGAAGCGATAAGAGGAATTTAATCTGTTTGGCGGTTTTAACGGTGGTTCTTGTCTGTCTTGCCGTACAGGCTGCTATCTCCGCAACATCTATGGCAGGTGATTATGCCCTGCAATTTGATGGTGTAGATGATTATATTACGGTAGCTGATGACCCATCCTTAAGATTTCAAGACACTGTCTCCATAGAATTTTGGGCTAAAAGACAACGGTTTCGAATTGATATAGTTCTTGAAAAAGGTGGCGATTGGACCCAAGGACAAACAAATTATGGGGTGGGCCTACATGAAATCAACAATAAGATGTGTTATTTCTTCTATAATGGAGGATGGAGAGGAATAACGGGTGTATCGGATTTCGACTGGCATCATTATGCCATTATTGCTCAGGACGGAGATGTAAATCCAGTCATATACATTGATGGCAATTCAAAGCCAATTGAGTTTTCAGGTGGTACAGGTAATATTGACTTAAATCCTTCTTTGGCTGCTCTTCATATAGGAGCCCAAGTTTGTAATTTCTCATATTATAGTGCAAACATAATCGAAGAAGTTAGCATTTGGAGCTATGCACGTACAGAGGCAGAAATTAAGGCAACTATGTACGTACCACTCACAGGCACTGAGCCGGGCCTAGTCGGTTACTGGCAATTTAATGAAGGTACTGGACAAGTAGTCCATGATTCTTCCGGCAATGGAAACGATGGACAACTTGGTTCAACTGCCCAGCCGGATAATGACGATCCATCGTGGGTTTTGTCTACTTTAGGAGAGCCTGTAGTAAATGCCGGTCACGACCAGACAATAACTTTGCCTGCTATTGCAAACCTTGATGGTACAGTAACCGATGACGGTCTTCCGAATCCGCCAGGTGCGGTGACGACTCAGTGGACGGTGCAAAGTGGGCCGGGCACTGTAACATTTGGCAATACTAACGATGTCGATACAACAGCGAGCTTCTCATTGCCTGGCACTTATGTTTTAAGGCTGACGGCTAATGATGGCGAATTTTCAAGTTATGATGAGATTGCTGTAATGGCAGATGTCCTGAATGTTCCAAGCGATGGAACGCACGTGCAATCCCAGCCCCTTCTTGCCGATGTCCAATATGTCATTGAGGCCTCTGGCACCTTTTACTTCAATGGCCCTCCTCCTTCTGCTTGGATTACGGACGCGGCTTGGGGTACCTGGCCGAGCCCCGCTGTGTGGTTGGAGTTCGGTCCCCTCTGGATCGATAACCAAATTGTCGACTGGTTAGGAACGTCGGACGGAGAACATTTCTATCAGCACACCTTCAGTCCCACCCATGTATATCGGTACTACATGCTGGGAACTGGCCAGCCCGTCGATTTCTTCATCTACGACTGGCCCTATAGCGACAACTATGGAAGCCTCCAGGTCACTCTCACGCCAATTCCCAAACTGAATGAGGTCTCATCTACCGAAACGACGTTGGTGGAAACAGTTCATACTGAACGATGGATCCTCGAAGACGGTAATGTCGTCGGCGACTTAAACGGCACCTTCGACTTTAATAGTTTCGATATTGTAGCTATAAAAACCGGCCCGTGGGCGGGCAAGGGATTCTCGAAGGCACAATGCCAGGCAACCCTCGAAGGTGCTACTTATCAAGGTGAATGGAGGGGGATTGCGCTGCCGGATGTCAATGTCGGCAAGATAAATCTGAAAGGGTCGATAACCGGCGAAATTTTAGCAACGGTCGAAGGAATGCTAACAGAATCAGTGCCGGGAAGCAGGGTTTATGACCAGTATCAAGCAACATGGAAGATTGACCGACTGGGTAATGTTACTACTTCCGTAACTGTTAACGCAACCGGTAAACTTACAAACCTCAATATTAACGAATATCCATCAACGGGACTTTATGTTCTTCAAACAGCTATGGATGGCAACCTCGCCGGCGACTACAGCGGCCCATTAAGCACCGTCATAAACCACGTCAGAGTCGCGGACGGCAATAATCCTTACGATGGCAACGGCTTTTCGATAATCTCTTATGTCTCTCAAACCGGCTCAGGACAGGGTTATACCTGTGACCAGCTTCTTGCTTCCGGCGTTGTTACAATGAAAGGTCTCTTTACCGACCCGCTCTACGGCGTCCTTTCCGCCTCTCTTAATGAAAAAACTACTCCACGAGCATTATATCTGTCTCTGCAAAGAATCGACCTCGGATTACCTCCTATGGCCAATCTTGAAGTTAAAATTTGGGGCCCTGGCAATGTCAGCCCTGGACAAACCATCAATTACATTGCTGAATACCGTAATGATGGATTAAAAGTTGCTGAAAACTCATTGGTAATTATTCGGCTTCCTGCTGAAGTAAATTATATTTCAAGCACAAATGGAGGAATTCATAAATGGGAAACGCATGAAGTAATCTGGAAGCTCGGTAAAGTTTCCCCTAAAACCATAAGTAATTTAGCTGCTACCGTCCGTGTAAATTGGGGTTTGCCATCGGGGACCCAGTTGAAAGTTTCAGCAATAATTGGAACAAGCAGCGATGAGGTAGATGTATTTCTAAACCCGGAACTAGCGATCTACAATTTCGAAGAATATCTTACTTATAAAAGGATTACTACCACGTCTGTTAACTCTTTAACACAAGAAGAATTAGAATATGAACTGTCAGATATAAATTTCGTGAATCTTTATGCTTACTCAATAGAGAGGGGCTATGTTGACATTAATACTCCATATAATATATTATATAATCACGATTCATCTATGACTATTATACCGATGGCTTCAGATACCAAACGAGAAATGGAATTTGTCATAAAGTCTCCTCATAATGCCAATTTGTCATACATAATGAATATCAGCGAGAATACAATATCGTTTTTCAATGAAACAGATGGTTTCCTGTATGATAATAATACCGGCGAAATATCCCTCTGGGGTGAACGCCATAGTTGTAATTGGGCAGAATGTGTGAATCATTGCATAGGAGAAAAACTCGGTGAATACTTAGGTTCCGAAGCATTAAACCATTTAACAAAAGATATGTTATTTTATTTTTGGGCTTCCTATGATTGCGCATCTATGTTTACTAGGCCACTGGAAGAGAGGTATAAGTACTTTGAGGCTTGTGTGAAGGACATACCTGGAGTTGGTGAACTTGCAGAATTGACTGAATGTATGGCAGAATGTGCAGGGGATGTCCACTCACATGGATGTAGGGAGGATAATTACTGTTATAAATGTCGGTCTCAATTTTGGACTGGTATTAATGGTTTTGGGAAACAAGTATGCAAAGATTGTTTGTGGGCGGATGTTCCTTTCGAGGGAAGGGAATGCCCAAAAGGTACACATTGTAATCAAGTGGACGGATGTCGTGTCAAATGTGTGCCTGATGGTGACAATTCAGGTTCAACAGAAAGCCAAGTATCAGTAGCCCGAGACCCAAGCGTCAAGTATGGGCCGGAGGGAAATGTATTGACGGGGCAGAAGCTGAATTACAGGGTTGAATACGAAAATGAAGGAGAAGGAATCGCTTTCGGGGTGTATTTCACTGATACGCTTGATGAGGATTTGAATGATGCTACTTTGGAGATTGGGCCAATTATTGATGTTAATACCGGCGATCAAATTTCGCCGCCTGGCATTTATAATCCAGCGACTCGAACCATAACCTGGTTTGCCGGCGAGGTCGGCCCCGGCAAGGGCGGCTATTCGGATGTGAATATCTGCGTCAGAAGCGATGCCAACGATGGCACGGAGATTATCAACTATGCAACGATTTATTTCCCCAGCGTTCCAGAAGAAACGAGGACCAATGGTATTGTGTCAACCGTATCGCTCAATCGGCCTCCTGTGGCTAATGCCGGTCCAGCCCAGGTCATTGAATGTGCCTGCAATACCGCTCAGGGAACAAAAGTCGTATTAGACGGTACAAGTTCGAGTGATCCCGATGGAGACACACTCATATACCGTTGGACCGGGCCTTTTGTTGAAACCGATGTTAATGGTCCCACACCAACTGTTACATTGGCGGGCGGTTGTCCTGGTCAATATGTGGTAACACTTGTCGTTAACGATGGGAAAGAAAACTCAGAACCAGACCAGGTTGTGATAACTGTGGCAGATACGAGCCCTCCAATGCTCTCGCTCAACGGCCCTGCCAATATAACCATCGAGTGTGGTATTGACATCTACTCCGAGCAAGGTGCGATAGCCATAGACGACTGCGACCATAGCGTAACCATTGTGGTCGGCGGTGATACGGTCGATACCTCAGCGTGTGGGAGGTACCTAATTAACTATGAGGCGACCGATGATGCAGGGAACGTTGCTCAGATGACGCGTACAGTTGATGTTGTTGATACTACCCCGCCTCAGTTCACTCTCTCGGTTGCCCCAACAACGCTTTGGCCGCCGAATCATAAAATGGTGCAGGTAACACCGAATTGGACTGTCACGGACAATTGTGATAAATCACCTGCTATATCGCTCGTCAAAATCGCGATGAATGAGGGAGATGTCACAAATACCTTCGACCCCATCTATGACGTCAATGTTGCAGATGGCAAAACGGCTGGTGACGTTCAGATAGGACCCGATGGGTCGATTTGCCTTAGAGCCGAACGTGCTGGGAGCGGTCCTGGCAGAGTATACACCATTACATACGAAGCTACCGACGATTCCGGAAACACTACCACAAGAAGCGCGACCGTCACCGTCCCCCACGACCAAGGATAATGGCGGATGGCCAACCGGCGAGATGGGATGCTCGGGACACTATGAGGTAATTTTGTTTGTTGCAGAGTTTGCGGCGGGCAAACGGAACGCCGTGGTTTATCAGTTGATTAAGGATAGTGTGCTCAATGCGGACGGTGATACAAAGGGTGTTGAAGGCAGATGTGAAGATTGACGGCAATGAGGTCGGCAAAATCGACAGGGGGCTGCTTATCTATTTGAGCGTCGGCAAAGGCGATACGGAAAAAGACGCCGAGTTTATGGCGGAAAAAATCGTGAATCTGCGTATCTTCGCAGACGATGCGGGCAAGATGAATCGCAGTATTCAGGATGTCGGCGGGGGGATTCTGTTAGTGAGCAATTTCACGCTACACGGCGACTGTCGAAAGGGGCGTCGGCCAAGTTTTGATGCGGCTGCGGAGCCGGGAACGGCAGAGCGACTCTACGAGATGGCCGGGGATTTGATTGCTCAGCAGGGTGTAACGGTGGATAAAGGCGTGTTCGGCGCCGATATGCAGGTATCGAGCGTAAATGACGGGCCTGTAACGTTCCTGTTGGACAGCTCCCACCTTTTTTAGCGTGAGGTTTGTTTGGACAGGATGCAGCCAGGCAGGCGTCTTATTATAGGGTCTATGGGGGCGGCGGTTCAGGCCTATGTGTGTTTAAGCCCGTTGCGGCAGATAATAATGGCCGGCAGCCGGTTTGTTGGAAAGTCCAGGTCGGAATTTGTCGAAAGAAAATAAATGCCGGCCGGGCGGATTTTCCTTGAGGGGGCAAGACATAACGCTACAATTGTCCGCCTGCGTTGCGTGTTATGGCAGGACAACTACGGGATTGTGTCGATTTGCATTGAACGGGCTTAATAAATGAAGAAGCGAAAAACCAGTAAGGCAGGATTGACCTCTGCGGAGATTGAAAAGTTCCGCGAGCTGCTGCTCCAGAAACGAAGCGAAATACTCGGCAACGTCACCACTATGGAAGACGAGACCTTCAAGAAGGAGCGAAGCGACCTATCCAGTATGCCGTTCCACATGGCCGATATGGGTTCGGACAACTTTGAGCAGGAATTTGCGCTGGGCCTGATGGACAGCGAACGAAAAATCCTGGCCGAGATTGACGGCGCCCTGCATCGAATCGAGGACGGGACTTTCGGGATATGCGAAGGCAAGGATGAGCGAATACCTAAGGCGCGGCTGACGGCTATCCCGTGGGCGAGATACTGCGTCGCATGCGCGGAACTGGTTGAGAAGGGTATGCTGGAGGGCGAAGAAACGTCTCGGCTGCCTGCCGATATAGCCGACTTGGGCGGCGAAGAGGATGAGCCGGAAGAAGAACCCGAACAGCCCGAGTAATGGCCCATCACCAAATAATCCCATCCTGAATCCGCCTAAAATCCGCTGATAGCAAACCTCCAATATTAAGGATTTAATCTCACATCGAACTACTGAATTGTTTTCCGCAGAAAGGATTTATCTCTCCCGGCATTATGGTATAATTGCAGGTTTGGATTGTAACCAGAATTTCAGTAATAGCAGTTGTGACGGCGTTAATATGGCGTTGGAGGCGGAAAAGGCGATTAGAATCAGAGGGGCGGCGGAGCACAACCTCAAGAATATAGACCTCGATATCCCCCGCGATAAGCTGGTGGTGATTACGGGGATAAGCGGCTCTGGGAAAAGCTCACTTGCCTTCGATACCATATACGCCGAAGGCAGACGCAAATACGTTGAGTCGCTCAGCTCGTACGCAAGACAGTTCTTAGAGCAAATGCAGAAGCCGGCGGTGGGGGAAATAACGGGTTTGCCGCCCACGATTGCGATTGAGCAGCGCAGCGCCAGCGCGAATCCCCGCTCGACTGTTGCCACGACAACGGAGATATACGACTATTTTCGGCTACTTTTCGCGCGAGTGGGTCAGCCGCACTGCTGGGTCTGCGGCAGAGAAATCGCCAGTCAGCACTCCACGCAGATAGTCGATTCGATACTCACACGGCCTGAGGGGACAAAGGTGCAGATTTGTGCGCCGCTTGTGCGGGGCAAGAAGGGCGAGCACAAGGATATTTTTGCCGCCGTACAGCGAGAGGGTTTTGTCCGTGTTCGCGTCGATGGCGAAATCTATGATGTTCGCAATGTCCCTGCGCTGGATAAGAACAAAAAGCACAGTATCGCCGCCGTTGTTGACCGGCTGATTATCAGGCCGGCCATTCGCGTCCGGCTGGCTGATTCGGTCGAAACGGCGCTCAAGCTGGGCGAAGGAGTGATGCTGGTACTGGTTCAGGAGCCGTCAAAAGACAATACCGACAACGACACCTGGAACGAGGTAATTTACAGTGAGAAGTACGCCTGCCCGGAGCATCCGGAATCCTGCCTTGATGAGCTGTCGCCGCGACTTTTCAGTTTTAACAGCCCCTACGGCGCGTGCAAGAGTTGCGACGGCCTGGGGACGATACTGGAGTTTGACCCCGATTTGATTGTCCAGGATAAGAGCAAGTCGCTGGAGAACGGCGCTATTGACGCGTGGCGCAAGGGCGGCAAGCGAATGAACATATTTTACAACCGGCTTACCCGGAGGTTCTGCCGGGATTTCGGCGTCGCTGCATCCATGCCCTTTGAGCAGTTGCCCGAGCAGATAAGAAGGATTCTGATTTTTGGAACCGGCGCCGAGGACGAGAATAAGTTCGGCGTGTGGTTTGAGGGCGTCATACCGAATCTTATGCGGCGATGGAAGGGCACCGACAGCGAATACGTCAAGGCGCGCCTACACAGTTACTTTGGCGAGCTGCCCTGCCGAGAATGCGGAGGCGCGCGTCTGCGGCGTGAGGCGCTTGCCGTGAAGGTGGGTGATAAAAATATACACGAGCTGTCGATGCTCAGCATTGAGCAGACGCAGAAATTTTTTGACGAGCTGCGGCTGGATAGCGAGAAGAGCCGGATTGCCGAGCAGGTGCTCAAGGAGATAAAGGCCCGGCTGGGATTTATGGTCGATGTCGGGCTTGGGTATCTGACGCTGGACAGGAAAAGCGGGACATTGGCCGGCGGCGAGGCGCAGAGGATTCGGCTTGCAACCCAGGTGGGCAGCGGGCTGGTCGGCGTCTGCTATGTGCTCGATGAGCCGACAATTGGACTGCATAAGCGCGACAACGACCGGCTTTTAGGGATACTGCGCCGGCTGACCGATATCGGCAACACCGTTATCGTTGTCGAGCACGATGAGGACGTCATCAAAAGCGCAGACCACATTATCGACATCGGCCCGGCAGCGGGTTCACACGGAGGCGAAGTTGTAGCTCAGGGCCGGCTCGAAGACATTATTAGTTGCAAGAACTCGCCCACAGGCGAGTATCTTTCCGGCAGGAAAAAAATACCGCTTCCCCCCAAAAGAAGAAAGTACAGCTTGAATAAGTGCCTCGAGGTCAAAGGGGCGGCAGAGAATAATCTGAAAAGTATCGATGTGAAGTTTCCGCTCGGAGTTTTTATCTGCGTAACGGGCGTTTCCGGCTCCGGCAAGAGCACGCTGGTCAATGAGGTGCTGTTAAAGGCCCTTCGTCGGCGGCTGTATAACTCGCGTGAGAAGCCGGGCAGGCACAAGAGCGTTCTGGGGACATCGCAGATTGATAAGGTCATAGAGATAGACCAGTCGCCGATTGGAAAGACGCCCCGCAGCAACCCGGCGACTTACACGGGTGTTTTTGACGAGATAAGGCGGCTCTTTGCCAGGACCCGCGAGGCGAAAATACGAGGGTACAAGGCGGGCAGGTTCAGCTTCAATATCAGGGGCGGCAGGTGTGAGCACTGCAAAGGGCAGGGGACAATGAAAATCGAAATGCACTTTCTGCCTGACGTCTATGTGAACTGCCAGCAGTGCAAAAGTACAAGATACAATCCTGAAACGCTGCAGGTGACGTACAAGGGCAAGAGCATAGCCGATGTTCTCGATATGAGAATAGATGAATCTCTTGCGTTCTTTGCGAATTTCCCGAACATCATTCGTCTGCTCAAGATGCTGAATGACGTGGGTCTTGGTTATATGCAATTGGGTCAGCCGTCAACGACCCTGTCGGGCGGCGAGGCGCAGCGGATTAAGCTTGCCACTGAGCTGGGCAAGGCGGCAACGGGGCATACGCTGTATCTGCTCGATGAGCCGACGACCGGGCTGCATTTTGCGGACATTCATAATTTACTGAACGTTCTGCAGCGGCTTTGCGATTTGGGTAATACCGTTGTGGTGATTGAGCATAACCTCGATGTTGTTAAAATGGCGGATTATATTATCGACCTTGGTCCTGAGGGCGGCGAGGCGGGAGGCAAAGTGGTTGTTGCGGGGTCGGCTGAGGAGGTCATAAGCAGCAAGGATAGTTATACAGCAAGATACCTGCGTAAAAAACTTGAGGGTGAGACCGGCATACACGGCAGAAAAACCAGAGTCGGTTCCTGACGCTGAAGGGAGCTATTTGTAATGATTGTGCAGGCAGTCAAATGGGCAGGCGGAGTCGATGGATTTCTGGAGCTTATCGACCAGCGTAAATTGCCGGGTGAGTTTACCACTCTGCAATGCAGGGACACAAAGCAGCTCGTCAATGCCATAAAGACGCTTGCAGTCCGCGGGGCACCCGCAATCGGCGTCGCAGCCGGTTACGGCCTGGTTCTTGCCCTACGCAAATCGAAGACCATTCGACACGCTTTATCAGAATTATATCGCGCCAGCGACCATCTTGCTTCAAGTCGCCCGACAGCGGTGAATCTCTTTTGGGCTTTGGAACGGGTCAAACGCTGCGCCGAGCAATTCGTCGCAGGCAATCCCCGTGCGGATGTCGAGCAGTTAAAGACGATTGTTCTTGCCGAGGCGGATGCGATTTGCCGCGAGGATGTCGATATGTGCAGGCGAATCGGCGAAAACGGCCAAAAGTTCATAAAGCGAGGCGCAGGGGTGCTAACGCACTGCAACGCAGGTGCCCTTGCTACGGCCGGACAGGGTACGGCTCTATCGGTGATGTTCGAGGCGCACAGAAGGGGGCGGAAGTTTAAGGTGTATGCCGATGAGACACGTCCATTATTACAGGGTGCGCGTCTGACCGCCTGGGAATTGAAGAAGGCAGGGATAGACGTAACCGTTATATGTGACAATATGGCGGCGTCCCTGATGAGTCAGGGCAAAATAGATATGGTCATAACCGGCGCCGACAGAATCGCTGCAAACGGCGACGCCGCAAACAAGGTCGGCACATTCGGCCTGAGCGTTCTTGCAAAGGCCCACCGGATACCGTTTTATATTGCAGCCCCTTCGAGCACGTTCGATTTGAAGACAAAGACCGGCAAAGATATTCCTATCGAGCAAAGGTCAGCCGACGAGATTCGCTTTTGTGGAGACAAAAAGATCGCGCCCGACGGGGTCGATATTTACAATCCCGCTTTCGATGTGACGCCAGCGAAGAATATAACCGCCATCATCACCGATAAAGGGGTAATAGAAAAACCGAACGCACACAAAATCACCAAGCATTTTGTGTAGATAGCGCCCCCCAGGCAGGCCTGGGGGCTAACCAGAACCATTGCATACCAACGGGGGCGGAGATACCATTTAGTTTTATGGGAAAAATGGTGGGGTATATGGTGACGTGGACAACATACGGAACGTGGCTGCAGGGCGATAAAAGAAAATACGTGCGGGATGGGGAAACACTACCGGCGGATAAAGAACTCGAAGAGGCAAACAAAAGACAGCAAAAGTCCGGTACTGTCCGATTAACGACCGAGCAGAAAAAAGTCGTCGAAGATGTGGTGCGCAAAGAGGCGCATCGAATCGGGCAGGAGATACTTGCGCTAGCGGTTTGCTCGAATCACGTTCATCTTGTGGTTGGTTCGGGCAACGAGTCAATAGAGAGTACTGTGTCCCGATATAAAAATGTGGCGACCAGTGCCCTTAAGAAAGCGGGATTAACAGAAAGAATATGGACGCGAGATTTTGACAAACGGTTCTGTTATAGCAGCGAAGAGTTAAAAGAAAAAATTGAATACGTCTACCGTCATAAAAACAATGTTTAGCCCGCAGGCCTGCCTGCGGGTGAGGGGGTAAGACCCCGAAGCGGGCTTCGGGGCAAAACGTTTAATCGACGGCGATGACTTCTTTGACCTGTGGGACTTTTTCTTTTAGCAGGCGTTCGATACCCATTTTGAGGGTCATTCGTGCGCCTGGGCAGCCGGAGCAGGCGCCCTGCAGGCGCACCTTTACGGTATTGTCTTTTTCGGTTGCGACAAGCTCAACGTCGCCGCCGTGACTTTGCAGATTGGGTCTGATGGCGTCTATGAGGTTTCTGACCTTGTCCTCGAAGGTCGTCTCCGCGTTATTTTGCCCGCAACCGCATTGCTCACACATAAAGAATCCCCAATTAGTATTTTGTTTGTTCCGCCCAAGGCGAACTGTACCATATTATACTACTTTGTATCCCACAGACCAGCTAATTCTTATACGATTCCCACTCGACTCTTGTTTGCCGCATCAATTCCAAACAACCTGGTAGTAAATGGTTTTGCAGTTATCGCCGTTGATGGTGAATTTGTCGTTTTCGATGGGAACGGTTTGGCTGGTTCGTCGGCCATCGTTGTCGAGGACATAAATGGTCGGCTTACCCGGCTTGTCGATAGTGATGTCGGCTTCGATTGACTCAACGAGGATAGGCGCTTGGCCCACGTCGAGCAGTTGAGTGTGGCCATCGTTGTATTTCATATCGGTATTCTTAGCCCGGCCGACGGCGTTTATCAAAATCGATTTACTGTCGTCGATTGACATATCCATCTCCATCGCAGTTATGAATATGACGGCAAAATCGGTTTTGGGCACAATCACAACGTTGCCGAGTTTAAGGGATTTGCCCGCCGCGAAGCCGACAACGGCCTTAGTGCCGGCGGTATTGACAGTGAAATACCCCTTGCCGTCAAAGTCCCATTTCAGTTGGCCGGTATTGGATGCAACGGTCTTGCCGATAACGCAATCCTTAATCTTAGGCGGCTGGGTCGGCTCGAACTTGTCGGTAAAATCAACAACAACCCTGCCCGCGGCAAGGGCCAGCGCCTCATCGGGCGTATCGCCCGCGAAAACCTTGTGGTCGCCCGACTGCTCGACCTTGTCGGTGAAACTAAGTTTGCCGTCCAGCAGCGAATCAATATGCACCTTCTTGGCGTAAGAGATGTCGCCCTGCTTTACATCGCCTCGATAGACCATTCGTGCCAGCGACGGGTACAGGCCGATTTGCGTGGGGACATCGATGTTGTAGATGTTCGGCGTGGCGATTCTGTCGGTGAAGTGTCCGCCTGAAGCGAATTCATAAGAGCCGTCCCAGCCGTTAAGGCCCATACCATAAACCGCGATGATGGGCGGCGCCTCGACAATCCATTCATTGGGCAGACAGCCAATCCACTCCGACAGCACAAAAGGCCTGCCGGCGACCTGCTGAAAGCCCGTGCTGAGCAACCCGGAACCGGGTTGACTGAGCATCGACTGATTGTTCACTTTGCCGGGCTTCATTGTATGTCCCGTTCCGCCTCCGAAGTAATTGTGCCTGTCAACGATTCCGACAAGCGCATCCGAGCTCAAATTATAGTAATGGCTGACTCCGGCGCCTGCCTGCCAGCAGCTCGCCACGATTGGGCCTTTATAGCCGGTATCGCGGATTGCCTTGACGAACCTGGCGTAGAACTTGTTTTGGGTCTCATATAGAAAGCGCGCCGTGTCTAACAGCCGCCTGCCAGTGCCTTTCGACTGCTGTTCCTTCTCAATGCCTTCGCCGAGATACCACGAATGTGCAATTGGGTAGATGTTGCGTTTGTCGAGGTGTTCGCCGGTCTGGAATTTCGGGTATGCGTTTAGCGCGTTTTGTCCCCAGGCCTTGGCCAGATTTTCGTGGGAGCCGTATTTGGCCTTTAACCAGTCACTGAACAATTCGCAGAACAATTTTTTGTACGTTGGGCACTGCATAGCCATCTGATGTGTTGTGGAAAAAAAGATATCGTCTTCGTTTTGCAACTCGACAAAGGCAAGAGCCGGGTCGTCGGCGTTTTTTTTGCCGGTGTAGGGATTTTTGTGATTGAGAAGATTCACCGTCAGTTGAATGTTCAGCGTCTGCAGGTCTTCTGCGAACATAACCAAGCCGATTGAGCTGCCTTTCAGATGCGCATCGCCCGCCTTTACGACCTCATCGTAGGCGAGCACCTTGTCGCGGTCGCCCGGGCGCAGGCGGTGCCCGTAGATATGACTCCAGCCGAAGTAAATCCCCTTGTCGCGCAGTTGCGAACAATAGTAGTCCAGCCGGTCCTGCCTTGCGGAGTCGGTTTTTGTCGAGTCATTGGCGTCGCCTATTCCTTCGTAACCGCCGTACCACGTGAATTTGTGCAGACGAATCAGGTTCACGCCGTACTTGGCGTAGCGTTTTGCGCGGAACTCGGCCTCCTGTTTTTCCGGGGCGCAACCCATATTGCCGTGGTTTGTCCCCCAGAATTTCGTTGCAGTGCCGTCCTCAAAAATGAAGTGGTCATTTTGGATTTGCACGAAGCCGTGTTTGCCCGCTGGTTTATCGAGCCAGCCGGACATATCTATTTCGCTTGGGCCCACATCGTCCTTCGGCTGCCAAGTCCACCAGCTCGGCTCGGCGTATGCCACGCCGGCAGCGAGAGTAACCAGAATTGCCGCTGTTTGAAGAAGGATTTTTCCCCATAAGGTTCTATGCCCATTCATTTTTACACCTCTCAACTGTGATTGTTCGGGTGAGTTTTTTCTGCCTGACGCAGGTGTGAGACAAATGATTTAATAAACTATCCGGCCAAAAAAGGCAAGTATTTCTCTGTCGTTGGCGACCTGTGGGGCATACCCGCTAATAGAACATTTAAATATTGTGCTTGCAGACCGCAGTACTTGCCATTATGATTCTGTCGGCAATGTGTTGCAATCTGCGGGCGGAGAGAGTCAATATCCCACACAACTGAGAGAAGGTATGATGTCGGCGGTGTCCCCCGAAAAGAAGTATGTGTATTTCTGTTCAAACAGGGGTTTCAAGGATGGAATCTGGCGGATTCCGTTCCCGGATGTAAAATAGGTTTCATCTGCCGAACTCGGTTACTGTCGCCCAACGGCTCTGTAGGAAGCAAGGCCGGTGAAAAAATTGCCCAGTCCGCAAGCCCGCGCGCCGTTTTTCTCCGCCGAGCCGAACACTCGCCCGGCAGCCGTTATTTGAGCAATAGCTGTACGTTGTCAGCGCAACTAACCAAAATCGCGGGAAATCCGTCTTGACGCGCATAGCCGGTGATTTTATGCTTGCGGTTTTGTATGATTATCTTTTTGGAGATACAGGCGTGGAAGAAGCAATAACAAAAGCCCGGGGACTTATCGAGGCGATAGAATACATCCGGAAGTTCCGGGGCAGAATTGTGGTGGTGAAACTCGGCGGCAGCGTTCTCGATGAGGAATGTCTGCAAAAGAAGCTGCTGACGGACGTGGCGTTTATGGCCACCGTCGGTATGAGGCCGATTATCGTTCACGGCGGCGGCAAGGCGATTACCCGCGCGATGAACGAGGCGGGATTAGAGCCAGTGTGGGTCCAGGGCAGGCGCTACACCGATGAGCGGACGCTGACGATAGTCGAACATACGCTGGTTCATAAGATAAATGAGCCGATGTGCGCGACACTTACGGGGCTTGGCTGCAAGGCAATGGGATTGCACACTTTGAGCAGTTGCGTTTTGTTTGCCGAACCGTTGCGATTAGACGGCGAAGACGGGCGAAAAATAGACCTGGGACTTGTCGGTCAGGTTGTCGAAGTCAACGGCCATTTGCTGAAAACCCTTTGCGCGGATGGCACGATACCGGTGATTGCATCTGTTGCGAAAGACCGGGTCGGCGGCAACCTGAACGTCAACGCCGACACCGCAGCGGGAAAAGTCGCGGCAGCGGTAGAGGCCGAAAAACTTGTCGTCGTAAGCGACACGCACGGCATCCGTCGTGATATAAATGACCCGGATAGCTGGGTATCGAGCTTAAATGAAAAACAAATTAAGGAAATGATTGATGCAGGGATTATCACCGATGCGATGTATCCTAAGGTCGAGGCGTGCCTGGTGGCTCTGCAGGGCGGTGCGAAAAAGGCACACATCATCGACGGACGGATTGAGCACTCGCTGCTGCTGGAGATTTACACCGATAAGGGCGTCGGAACGGAAATTGTAAAGTGATAACGCAAAAAAGAGTGAAACTATGATTGAAATTTTGAGCAGTTGCTGGACGCCGGGGCCGTTTGAGTTGATGATTATTTTTTCTCTGTTATTCATATTCCTCATCGGGCCTGTCGGGGCGGGAATCATTCTGTTGATTGTGTATCTTGTACGAAATAATAAAGAGAAAAAACGGCTTAAAATGGAAGTGAAAAAACTTACTGAAGAAGTAAATCAGTTAAAAGACAAAATGAAGTGATAAGAGGTGGGAATTAAACAATGACGACGCAGGAAACAATTGAACTTTACAAAAAGTACGTGATAGCCAATTACAAGCGATTGGAGCGGGTGATTGTCCGGGGCGAGGGCTGCTATCTTTATGACGCGGACGGCAACAAGATTCTGGATATGTTCCCCGGCTGGGCGGTCAGCGGAATCGGGCATTGTCACCCAAAAGTTGTCGAAGCCCTGAAAAAGCAGGCAGGCGAGCTACTGCATATCGACAACACGTTCTACTCCGAGCCGCAGGGTAAACTGGCACAGCTTTTGAGCGAGCGGGCGTTCGGCGGAAAATGCTTTTTCTGCAACAGCGGCGCGGAGGCAAACGAGGCGGCGTTGAAACTCGCGCGTCTTCATACCGCCAAAGAAAAATACAAGTACATCACGGCCGAAGGCAGTTTTCACGGCCGAACTTTTGCGACGGTAACAGCAACTGCCCAGCCCAAATACCACGAGGGTTTTCTGCCGCTGCTGCCGGGATTTATCTATATTCCGTTTAATGATGTAAATGCGCTTGAGGCGGCGTTTAGCGATGAGGTTTGCGCAGTTATGGTTGAGCCGATTCAGGGCGAGGGCGGCATCAACGTCGCTACAAAAGAATTTCTCTCGGCTATTCGGGACCTCTGCGATGCAAAAGGCGCACTAATGATTCTCGATGAGGTCCAGACGGGCCTTGGCAGGACCGGCAAATGGTTTGCATACCAGCATTTTGATATTGAGCCGGATATTATAACTATGGCAAAGGCCCTCGGCGGCGGCGTCGCCATCGGCGCTATGATGGCAAAGCCGGAAGTGGCGGCAACGCTTGTGCCGGGTAAGCACGCATCGACATTCGGCGGCAACTGCCTGGCCTGCGCGGCTGGTATCGCCGTGATTGAGGCAGTCGAAGAAGATAACCTCCTCGAGAACGCCGTGCGAATGGGTGCCTACGCAAAACAAAAACTGGAGCAATTGAAGAGCAAACACCCGATTATTGACCACGTGCGCGGCATCGGCCTGATGATTGGCATCCAGTTGAAAGCCCCGGGCGGCGAGATAGTAAATAAATGTCTCGAAAAGGGCTTGCGGATAAACTGCACCAATAATACGGTGCTGCGTTTTATGCCCGCGATGATTGTCACAAAAGAACAAATCGACCAAGCGGTCGGTATTCTGGATAGTGCTTTGAGCGAAAGTGGAAAATGAAACATTTTCTTTGCATAAATGAGTGCACACTGGAGCAGCTTGAAGAGCTGCTGGAGATGAGCATCGGCTTAAAGAAGCTGTATAAGAGCGGCGGGCGCGACTTCTGCCTGCCGGGCAAGGTGCTGGTGATGCTGTTCGAGAAGCCCAGCTTGCGGACGCGAATCAGCTTTCAGGTTGCGATGGCCGATTTGGGCGGTACGGCCATATTCATACGCCCTGAAGACATCGGCGGTATCGGCAAACGCGAGCCGATTAAGGATATGGCGCGGGTCTTGAGCCGATATGTTGACGGCATTATGGCGCGAACGTTCGAGCACAACACCGTTGTCGAGCTTGCCAAATACGCGACGGTGCCGGTGATAAATGCGCTGACCGACTGGTCGCATCCCTGCCAGGTAATGGCCGACGTGCTCACGATAAAAGAACATCTTGGCCGATTGGCGGGCGTCAAAATTGCATACGTCGGCGACGGCAACAACGTCGCTCGCTCGTTAGCCATTGCGGCTGCGAAATTCGGGATGAAAATGGTTGTTGTATCACCCAAGGGCTACGAGCTGGACTGGGGCACAATCGAAAATGCAAACAAGCAAAATCCCGGCAGTGTCGCCCAGACCAATAATCCTGCCGAGGCGGTAGCCGGCGCAGATGTGATATATACCGATACCTGGACAAGTATGGGCCAGGAGAATGAAAAGAAGAAGCGCATCAAGGCATTTAAGGATTTTCAGGTCAATTCCGAACTGCTCAAATCGGCTCCTGCCAATGCGAAGATTATGCACTGCCTGCCCGCCTATCGCGGCCTGGAAATTACCGATGAGGTCGTCGAATCGCCCAACTCGATTATCTTTGACCAGTCGGAAAACCGCCTCCACTTCCAGCGTGCACTGCTGAAAAAACTGATGAGTCCAAAATGACCAACCACCGAATAATAATCGGGGATTCTCGGTCAATGACGGAACTGGCCGATGAGTCGATACACCTCGTCGTTACGTCCCCGCCTTATTGGCAGTTGAAGGACTACGGCAACGGCAGCCAGATTGGCTTCGACCACAGTTACGAAGATTATATCAACAACCTGAATCTTGTCTGGAATGAGTGTAACAGGGTTTTACACAAGGGCTGTCGATTGTGCATCAATATCGGCGACCAGTTTGCCCGCTCGGTCTATTACGGAAGATATAAGGTCATCCCCATAAGGACCGAAATAATAAAATTCTGCGAGACCATCGGCTTCGACTATATGGGCGCAGTAATCTGGCAAAAAGTCACCACCTGTAACACCACAGGCGGGGCAACGATAATGGGTTCGTTTCCCTATCCGCGAAATGGCATATTGAAAATTGATTACGAGTTTATCCTGATTTTTAAAAAGCAGGGCAGTCCGCCTTCGGTCAGCGATGCGACAAAAGAGAAATCCAAAATGACCATTGAGGAGTGGAACGAATTTTTTGCCGGCCATTGGAATATCCCAGGTGAAAAACAGGATAAACACCTTGCAGTTTTTCCTGAAGAAATACCGAGACGACTAATCAAGATGTTCACCTTTGTCGGCGATACGGTTCTCGACCCGTTCTTAGGCAGCGGCACGACCTCGCTGGCCGCAAGAAAACTCGAACGGAATTCCATCGGTTACGAAGTAAATCCTGACTTTCTGCCGGTGATAAAAGAGAAATTAGGCATAGAGCACAAGAAGCTCTTCGAAGAGGCAAAGTTTGAAATGATCCGGCAGGAAAAACCGAAAACGGATTTTGCAGAAGCGATTAGCCGACTGCCTTATATTTTCAAAGACCCTGTGAAATTCGACAAAAAGATTGACCCGCGAAAACTCCAGTTCGGCTCAAAAATTACTATTGAAGATTATAAACGAAAGATACGTTGTATCGGAGCTCATACAGGTGGCAGATAAACACAAGCAGATACTTGTAGCCACGACCAATGCCGGCAAGCTGGCGGAGATACGGCAAATGCCGGCTGGCGACACGGATTCACACTACTTTTTATTAGACATAGATTAACACTGATTCACACTGTAAAATAGAAAAACAAAAACCGTGTTAATCTGTGTAAATCAGTGTCTGAACTTTGAGGATAGGGTGCGGGTAAGCTTATGAGAAAAGTGCTGGTAGCAACAAGCAATCCGGGGAAGTTGAGAGAGTTGCGCGAGATGCTGGGGGGAGACGTTGAATGGGTGGGATTGGCGGATTTTCCCGGTATCCTCGAGATTGAGGAGGATGGGCAGACGTTTGCGGAGAATGCACGCAAGAAGGCGCTCGGATATGCGAAAGCGACAGGACTGTGGACATTGGCGGATGATTCTGGATTAGTGGTGGATGCGCTGGGGGGTGAACCGGGGGTAAAAAGCGCACGTTTCGCGGATACGCACCGCCCCCTGCTAACTGCCTGCAGGGGCAGGCGAGACCGCAAAGAACGCAGAGATTTATTAGATAAAAAGAACATTGAGAAGCTGCTGGCGATGTTGAAAGATGTTCCAAAAGAGAAAAGGCAGGCCAGGTTTGTCTGCTGTCTGTGTCTGGCAAGGGCCGACAAGGTGCTTGCAGAAACACAAGGAACGGTTGAAGGTATTATCACTGAAAAGCCAATCGGCGAGAACGGATTTGGCTATGACCCGATTTTTTTTGTGCCGAAATTGAATACAACAGTTGCACAGTTGAGTAGAGACGAGAAAAACGCCATAAGTCATCGCGGCAACGCCATTAGCAAATTGAAGCTGCTGCTCGAGCAGCACTTGAAAAATGTCGAAACATAAAGTATAATATCGCTACCCACAGACGAGCAGTTTTTGGGCGGTAAGATATGAAAGTGTTTGGCGGGGAAATCAAGAGGTATGGGGCGGCCTTTACGCTAATAGAATTATTGGTGGTGATTTCCATCATTTCGCTGCTGATGGCGATAATAATACCGATAATAAACCGGGCGAGGGAGCAGGGCAAGCGAGCGGTGTGCCTGAGCAATCTCAATCAATTGTCGCTTGCGTGGATTATGTATGCGGACGACAATGAGGACAGGATTGTCTGCGGCGACACGGAGGAATATACATCCGAATACCAGCCGAACGGCGTGCATTATAAAGAGACCGCCTGGGTGCTCAAGGACTGGAACACAAATGACATGGCCAAAAAAAGAGATGCGATTATGAAGGGCGCCTTGTATCGATATGCCAGAGACGTAGGCGTTTACAAATGCCCGACGGGGCTGCGCAAGGAGCTTCGGCTTTACACGGTTATAGATGCTATGAACTGCATTGCCATTCCCGGATGCGGACCCGGTGCGGTAATGATAAAGAACCGGCTGCAAATTGAAAAACCTTATCAGCGGTTTGTTTTTCTTGATGACGGAGGCAGCGGCGGGGCAACTATGGGCGGCTGGACCTGCTATGTTAATGTGGACAGATGGTGGGACGTGACACCCATTCGCCACGGCGAAGGAACAACCTTCTCCTTCGCAGATGGACACGGCGAATACTGGAAATGGAAAGACCGTCGCACACTTGACTTCGGCCAGCGGATGAGGGCCTTTTCGGAAGTGCAGGCGAAAAACGACGATATCCTCAGAACTCAGATTGGCGCCTGGGGTGAAGTTGCACTTAACCGAGACGAATGACCCGGTCAGCTCCGGGCAATAGAGGTTACCTCGCAACGCCCGAATCGCAACATCAATACTACAAAAGGTTGTTTTCCTTGACATTTCTTTCATCTGCCTGTATTTGTCCTCTACTAAACTTTTTCCGTAGAAAGACCGATTAGTAAACGGAATGACAAGACCCGTGAAGAGCACGGGGACAAAAAGTGATGCACATATATGGCGAAGACAAGTTCAAACAGTTCGACGTCGCTCACTACGGGCGGCAAGTCGCTGGTGATAGTTGAGTCGCCGGCGAAGGCAAAGACGATAAACAAATACCTCGGGGCCGGTTTTGAGGTCAAGGCGTCGATGGGGCACGTGCGGGATTTGCCAGGCAAGGAGTTCGGCGTCGATATCGAAAACAAATTCGAGCCGACGTACATAATTATGCCGGGCAAAAACAAGACGGTTGCGATGCTGAAGGCCGCGGCGAAAAACTGCAAAGACCTCTATCTTGCAACCGACCTTGACCGCGAGGGCGAGGCGATTGCGTGGCACCTTTCGCAGATACTCGGCGTGCGGGAAGAAAAGACATATCGGGTGATTTTCAACGCCATAACACAGTCGGCGATAAGAGAGGCGTTCGCCCGGCCGGGCCGAATCGATATGGACAAGGTGATGGCCCAGCAGGCAAGACGCATACTTGACCGAATTGTGGGCTATCAGATTTCGCCGCTGTTATGGAAGAAGGTCGCCAGGGGGCTGTCGGCGGGGCGCGTCCAGTCGGTTGCCGTCAAGATAGTTGTCGAAAGAGAGCGCGAGATACGCGGCTTCAAGCCGGAGGAATACTGGCTTATCCCCGCCGTTTTCACCACCGACCTGAGCAGCAATTACAATCAGGAGTGGCTGGACCTGATTGGAAAACACGATGGCGAGAACAAGGCCGCTACAGTCGAAGAACAGAACCGATGGCTTGCTGAGCACAATGCCTTCAAAGCGGAATTACACAAAGTCGGCGACGAGAAATTCAAGGCGTCGAACAAGGAACAAGCCGAGCGAATTTTCGGTCTGCTCAAGAACGCCGAGCTCAAAGTGGCGGGTATCGAGACAAAAGAATCAGCATCGCGTCCGGGACCTCCTTTTATCACTTCGACATTGCAGCAGGCGGCGGCCAATCGCCTGGGCTTTTCGACAAAAAGAACAATGATAATTGCCCAGCAGTTGTATGAGGGCATTGACCTCGGCTCGATGGGGACACTTGGGCTGATTACCTATATGAGGACCGACAGCACGCACCTGTCGAGCGAAGCCGTCAATGAGGCGCGTAGTTTTATCAACAGGCAGTACGGCGGTCAGTATGTCCCCGAAAAGCCGAACGTCTATGCCTCGAAAAGCGGCGCGCAACAGGCCCACGAGGCGATTCGTCCCACCGATGTTGACCTTGCCCCCGACGACATAAAGCCGCTGGTGACGATGGAGCAATACAAGCTATACGAGCTTGTTTGGCGGCGATTCATTGCCTGCCAGATGTCGCCGGCCAAGTGGGACGTGACAAATCTTGATATTTCCGCGAAAAGTCCGGCAGGGATTTGCTGGTACAAGACAACGGGCAGGGTGCTGGTTTTTGACGGCTTTACAAAGGTTTGGCAGGTCCCCTCGACCGACCAGCAATTGCCCGCAATGAAGGTCGAACAAAGGATTTCCGCGGTCGATATCAGACCGGAGCAGCATTTCACCAAGCCGCCCGCGCGATATACCGAGGCGTCGCTCGTAAAGGCATTGGAGAAAGAGGGTATCGGCAGGCCGAGCACTTACGCCTCAATAATCAGCACGATTCAGGACAGGGGCTACGTCGAGCAAAAAGAAAAGAAGTTCTACGCCACGGATTTGGGCGAGGTCGTGACGGATAAACTTAACGAGTATTTTCCGAAGATAATGGACATTGCCTTTACGCGGTATATGGAGGAGCGGCTGGATAAAATTGAAGAGCAGCACATCGACTGGCTCGGCGTACTGAATGAATTCTACGGCCCATTCAAAGAATCTCTTACTACCGCCACGGCAGAAATGAAGCACGCCAAAGCGGATGTGACGCCGAGCGAATATGAGTGTCCTATATGCGGCGAGCGACTGGTCTATCGGCTCGGAAAGAGGGGAAAATTTCTCAGTTGCTCCGGTTATCCGCACTGTAAGTTTACCTGGTCGTGTGACAAGGAAGGAAAAATGGTAGAGCAGAAAGTAAGCGAACATAAATGCCCCAACTGCGGCAAGCCAATGATTCACAGGACTGGTCGATTCGGCAGTTTCCTCGGTTGCAGCGACTACCCCGCCTGCAAGACCGTAATGCGAATAGACAAAGAAGGCAACGTCCTGCCGCCTAAACCGCCGCCCGAGCCAACCGGCATTAAATGCTATAAGTGCAAAGACGGCCTGCTTGTAATCAGGCAAAGCAAGAAGGGGCCTTTCCTGGGATGCAACAGATTTCCGCGGTGCAGGACAATCGTCAGCATTAAGGAGCTGGAAAATCTCAAACAGTTGCAAGCTGATGGGCGATGGCCGGGCAAGACACCCGAAGACGCAGAGGCGATGCTCGGTAAGAAAAAACTCGCTAAAACAGCAAGGGCGAAAAGTTAGCACCCAGCTCCTGATTACCGCAAAAGAACAGCACAAATCGCCTCTGCGTGAGGTATAATAGAGAAGAGAACGTAGATGGGCAGAGAGTTCTCAGATTGGGGGCAATATGGAAAAAAACGAGACAAAAGTTGAGCGGCTGGAAACCGTTGAGCCGATAGGCAAGCGAGTCCTGATTCGCAAGGACGAGGACAAGAAACAAACCAAGGGCGGGATTCGACTGCCGGACAATATCGAGATACCGACGATTACCGGCCGGGTCGTGGCCGTTTCCGCAGAGGTTGAAAGTATGCCGGAGATGCCTCTTCGCAAGTATGACAAGGTGTTATTCAATCCAAAAGGCGCAATACCGGTTGACTTTGAGGGCGACAATCGTTTGTTTGTCGTTGAGGTGGAAAATATTGTGGCCGTGTTCAGAACGGGATGATTTGGAGACGCGGCAACCTTTGTGCAAAAAAGCGTGTCCAGTGATGCAATAAAAAAACCGGAAGGTCTCGGCCTTCCGGTTTTTCTTTGGCGCTGTTTCAGCGCCAAAGACGAAAAATGAGGGGGACAATTCTGACTATTCGGTGTTATGAATGCCTGTGTTTGCTGCTGATGTTTTTGGTCCCCCTTTTAGTTGCAACCATAACTGCACCCAGCATCAAAAGAACCGCCGTGGCCGGCTCCGGTACCGGTACCGGAAACTCCGGTTCGCCTTGCTGCGGGACTGGAAACTCGGGCTCTTTGGGCGGCGTAGGGCGTTCAAATTCCGGAGGAGGTCTTCTTCCGCTGCCGGAACCGGCCTCGGTCCTGGCGTAATCCCGGGCTGAGGATATCAGTTCAGAACGGCCAACTGAAAGCTGCGCCCTATCGACAACGGTCATATATTCATACCTGACTCGCTCGAATACAGCGATAACTATTTTAGGCGAATTGAGATAGACAATGGTGGTGCTGGACGCGGCGTCGCTGACGTCGCCGAGCCAATAAACAAACTGAAACCCTGGATTCGGCACAGCGGTCAGGACAACGTCGGCGTATTTGTCGTATTGATGAAGACCTGCTGCGGGCGTTATACTGCCGCCTTCCACAGGACTTTGCTCAAGCAATAGTGCGGTCCCGTCTATCTGGCAGTACGCAGGGGTAAGCAGGACAAATGAAGCAAGAACCACGGCACAAAGCTTCGGTAAACTGATTGATTTCATATTACTGAATTTCATTTTTCCCCGCCCCTGCCGGCATAGCTCAGATAAGCTGTGGTTTGTGTTTTCTTGTTATTGCGCGAACAATCAGGGCACCTATACTCAGGAACGCAATGGTACCAGGTTCAGGAACCGGAGGTTCACCCTGGGTGTCGGCGGAGGATTTAACTTCAAAGGTGCCTTTGGTCGGAGCATAAGGGCTGCTGAAAATCAGATACGTCGATGATTTACCCGCCGCCAAAAAATCGGTGGCCAGCGACCACTCCCATGCTCCCTGCCTGATACTGACCAGCGGGTCCGGGGCTATGCCGACCCCCTGTTCGTCCGGCTGAGTCGTCGTGGCATGCATAGACGACTGGAATATCGGGTCCTTGTTGATATCCAATATACTAAAGTAACTGATGTCTTTCGTGTCGAGTGGATTGCTGAATATCTGATATGCATAGATATAGCGGTCGGTGTCGGGCTTTTCAATCTCGTCGGCTTCCCAGACGAACTCGTTGGGATAGCGCAGGGTATCGTACACATTGAATGATATTACAAGGTCAAAGCCGTTTTCATTGTAGTATTTGTACCCTTCCCAGCCGTTATCTTCGCCGTAAGTGCTGCTTGGAAGTGACCCAGCCGCGCCCGCGTTCTGAACCAGTAAGGTTAAGCAAATGAATAAACCGAGACCTATTGTCTTTGTCGTCACCCTCATTTTCGTCCTCATTTTCTATTTATTTTGTCTTGCTCTGTACCGATTGTTGCTAAAGACACGTCATCCTTTATGCGTGTTTTTTCTGCGAACTAACATCAGGATTCCCCCGATTCCGAAGAGCATAATTGTTGCCGGCTCAGGTATGCAGTAGGTGTCGATAACGACCTGGTCAACAAGTATGTCGCCCTTTATTGCAATCCACTCCTCAGAGGGATTCGGCCGAACATTTATCGTGAAGATTGTGTGTACCCAGCCGTTCACGATTTCCACGTCTTCTCGTGATATGTCGGCTACGTATCCGCTCGGGTCGCCGCTGTAATCAGGGACAATCAGAACGCCGGGCTGGTCAGGTATCCAGTTGTTGCCTGCGCTTTTCCAGGTCAGTTGAATCGCTATCTCCTTCATCGTACCCGGCGAGTTGTCAAGGTAGTTGGGTATAAAGATATCAAGCTCGCCGAGCGGCCAGATACCCTGGCGCTGGCCTGATGTGTCAATCCAGCCGTAACTGGTATCAACCCACAACTGAGCCATACCAATATCGTTGAAGAAGTAGTCGGGATTCAATGGCCCTTTCTGTGATGTCGAGAACGTCCATTCCTGCCAGGTTGTGCCGTCGGAATTTCGCCACGGCGGGGCGGCAAAGTCATCTGCAAAACCCACAGAGGTCGTGACAATAATCAGAACAACCAGCGCTCCAAACAATCCGTGTTTTGCAGATTTCTTTCTTGTCATTGTTTCACTCCGTTGATAGAGGTGTTGTTTGTTTCGTTACGAAACCATTTGAGCGAGCGTGCTTTTCGCACTATGCATAGGGCTGCAAGTCCGAATATAGCCAGCGTTGCCGGTTCTGGTATGGTGACGGCGGATACGCTTGAGCCGTCGGGCAAAGCGATAACGTGAACGCCGACTCTCAATGTGCCCTCATTCAGGGCTGCGGTAACGTCTCCCGGCAGGAAACCATCCGACAGGTCCAAAGTCACAGTGGCGTGCTCGCCCGGGTTAATGCCGTTCTTAGGCGGAGGGGCAGCGGCAGCGATGCTCAACTGCTCTGTTGCGTCAAAGGCAGGACTAATAGACATCCCAGCCGGAAGATTTTTCGGCTTGGCCGGCTGCGAAAAAGATGTCCCGTCGCCGGAAATGTCAAGGATTGACAACAGCACACCGGCATCGTCATCAAAATAGATTCTCGCTATGGCGGAATCTATTGTGCTCTGGTTGTAAAATAAGAAGTTAATCTGGCCCGGTCCTCCATCAGCAACTTCGACATACAAGTTCAAACCTGATGTGACACTTCCATATTCATCACTGTTAAAAACCTTAAGCGGACAAGTCATAGTCGCTTCAGCGAATGTGCCGCACACAACTACCCACAGCAGGGGCAACCATATTTTTCTTTTTCTTCCCATCATCTCTTATCATCCATTCTCTAATTCTCATTTTGCCCCCCATTTTCCGAATTCTTAATTCAGTTTTACCGTTTTTATCGGGTCGCGCACCTTTACCGCTATGCGCGCAGACCTTCAGCGCCACATATTCCTAAATCTCTTCCCTATGGGTTTCCTCCACCCCGATTTCGACAGTCAATGTCCGTTGACCGCCCGCTACTGCATAAGCGCAAACCTTCTGCGCCACAGTAGTTACGTCAATCTACACTGGATTTTCCCTACCCCCAAGTCGCTGAAACACATCCCAATGCTGTAACTATATGTAGAAAACACACACTGTCAAAGAGCGATACAAATTCTCTTCTACCTGTGAGTTTTCTCTTCAGCCCCCAAGCTGATGATGGTATTAAAACATATTAGCGGAGGAATGTCAAGCCATTTTTTAAATTATTTTCAGATTTTTTTTGCGGTAAAAACGGCACAAAAAGATATGCCCGAAAAGAAATCCTTAAAGGTCTTAAAAGGAGATTTAGAGCCACAAATGCGGGTCAGTCGGACCTGCCTTTTCTTATTGGTTTTTCTCGTACGAATCGGCTGATATTTCGCACGGCCTGGCGCAGCCGCTGCTCGTTCTCCACAAGCGCAAGACGCACGAAGCCCTCTCCGTTTTCGCCGAACGCTCTGCCCGGGGCGACAGCAACTTCTGCATACTCCAGAAGGTCCATTGCGTAATCAATGGTGCTCTTGCCCTTGAGATGTTCCGGATTGATTTTCGCCCATACGAACATCGACGCTCGCGGTTTCGGGACTTCCCAGCCGATTCGCGACAAACCCTCGCACATCACGTCCCTGCGCGACTGGTACTTTTTGTTTTGCTCGACCGTATCCTTGTCGCAGTTGCGCATTGCAATGATGCCGGCAATCTGCACGGCCTGAAATATGCCATAGTCGTAGTAGCCCTTTATTGTGGCAAGGTAATCAATCATATCCCTGTTTCCCGCCGCAAAGCCGATTCTGAAACCCGCCATATTGTAGGGTTTGCTGAGCGTTGTAAATTCAACGCCCACGTCCTTCGCACCCTTGACTGAAAGAAAACTCGGCGCTTTGTAGCCGTTAAAGCAGGTCTCGCCATAAGCAAGGTCGTGTATGACTGCTATGCCGAATCGCTTTGCAACATCCACAACCGGCTCGAAAAAGCCCGCATCCACCGTCACAGCGGTAGGATTATGCGGAAAGTTCAAAATCAGCAGTTTCGGTTTTGGATAAAGGTTTTCGCAGACCATTGCGATATTGTCGATGAACTTCTGGTCCGTGCCCAGAGGAACGGATATTACATTCGCTCCCGCCAGCGCCACTGCATAGTTGTGTATCGGAAAGGCCGGGTCCGGCACAATCGCGGTATCGCCTGCGCCGAGCATCGCCAGGCACATGTGGCTGAAACCCTCCTTTGAGCCGATGCACGCAAGCACCTCTTTATCGGCGTCAAGCTCAACGTTCCACAACCGTGCGTATTTCTTTGCCATTTCCTGACGCAGACCTTTGATGCCTCGTGAAGCGCTATATCTGTGGTTGCGAGGGTCGCGTGCGGCCTCACAGAGCTTATCGACTATTATCTGCGGCGCAGGGTCGGAGGGATTGCCCATACCGAGGTCGATAATATCGGCGCCCTGCTGACGTTTGGCAAGCTTTAATGTGTTCAGCCGAGCAAACAGATAAGGCGGCAAACGCTTGATTCTCTGCGATGGTTCAATCTTGAATTCAGACATACTTCTTTCCAATGCTTAACTATTTTCTTTTCAAAATGTTAATCGACCAGTGTACAACAAAAAGGTGAATTTTCAAATGATTTTATTTGGGTCCGTGGCATATCCGTTAGGAAAGGCCGGCGACAAACGCAGGCGGGTTTTTAGAACTGCTTTACGAGCGTCAGGCCCACGGCCGGGTAATAGGCGGTCGTAATGCAGGGAACCACCTGGAAGCCGGCGATTTCAAGCTGCTTGTGTTTGCCTGCGACCGTATGACCGACGACCCATCCGAGCGTGCCGCCAAAGATAACGTCGCTTGCCCAGTGGTCGCCGGAGTCCATCATTCGCCAGGCGACAACCGAGGCAAGCACATAGGCGGGGATACCGACCTTCGGGCCGTAGAATTCATCCAAAACCGAGGCAACGGTGAAAGAGCTTGCGGTATGGCCGCTCGGCCAGGCCCAGGGCTTGCCATTGGGCGTCTCATTATCTACGATAATTTTTAAACCCAGCGTCACCGACCCGGTGATTGATAACGCGCTTAGCATCGTCCAGGCCCTTTGTGTATTCAGCTCATCTTCATCGGCGATGCTGAGCAAATACCATATTCCCGTCGCAGCAAAGTGCGTCCCGGGATTGCCGGCGTAATCGAAGGTCGCATCGGAAAAGTGGTTGAATCCGCGATGCCTTTGCATATTTTCATAAATGTTGCGGTCGGCGTCGCTGTTATGGACAGGGATACTTGCGCCGCCGGCAATCAGCAGCGCGGCAAGATTGTCCCGCCTCGAGAAGGTTGCGTTCACATCAGAGAAGAATGTGTCGGGCAAATCATTGATGATGTTTGAGCCGCACAGTTCAATGTTTTCCAGTGAGAAGGGATTTGCGGCCTCACCCGTCTGCCCGCCGCAGCCCACTACAAGCACGATAATCCACAGCCACAGTTTTACCCATAGTCCGCTTCGGAGATTTCCTGTCATCATAGAGAATCCTTTCTGTGTCTGCCCCGTAAATCATTCCCACTCGATGGTTGCAGGCGGTTTACTGGATACGTCATAAACGACGCGGTTCACGCCGCGAACCTCGTTTATGATTCTGCTCGATACCAGGCCGAGCACCTCGTAAGGAATCTGTGAAAAATCGGCGGTCATAAAGTCCGGCGTGTCAACCGACCTGACAGCGATTACATTCTCAAACGTTCTGTCATCGCCCATCACCCCGACCGTTCGCACCGGTATAAGCACGGCCAGCGCCTGTGAAATTTTTCTGTAAAGTCCCGCAGACCTTATCTCGTCAATGAGAATCTCGTCTGCTGCCCGCAGTATTTCAAGCCGTTCCGCCGTCACTTCGCCGATTATCCGCACCGCAAGACCAGGCCCCGGGAACGGATGACGCCATACAATATCTTCAGGCAGTCCCAGGTATTCGCCCACCACGCGGACCTCATCCTTGAACAGGTCCCGCAGCGGCTCAATCAGCTCAAACCCAAGCTCGGCAGGCAGCCCTCCCACGTTGTGATGAAGTTTTATGCTCGCCGCCGGATTGCCGTCTTTGGCGCCCGACTCGATAACATCAGGATATAATGTCCCCTGAGCAAGGAATTTGGCGTTAGGGATTTTTTTTGCCTCCGATTTAAATGCCTCGATGAACTCTGCGCCGATGATTTTCCGTTTCTCCTGCGGGTCTGTTACGCCTTCCAGACCTTTTAAGAACTGCTTTGACCAATCGACGACGCGTAAGTCAATGTGGAAGTGGTTGCGGAAGGTCGAGACGACATTTTCGCGTTCGTTTCTGCGTAACAGCCCGTTATCGACAAAGATACAAACAAGCTGTTCGCCGATTGCCTTGTGGACCAGCGAAGCAGTGACCGATGAATCGACTCCGCCGCTCAGGCCGCATATCACCGTATTGTTCCCGACCCGCCGATGGATTGTCTCGACCGTCTCGGAGACGAAATCGCTCATTTTCCAGTCGCCCGTGCAGCCGCAAATATCGTAGAGGAAGTTTTTGAGTATCACCGAACCTTTCGGCGTGTGCGAAACCTCCGGGTGGAATTGAACGCCGAAAAACTTTTTCTTTTTGTGTCGAACGGCAGCAAAGGGGCAGGTTTTGGTCTCAGCCAGCTTGACGAAATTGTTGCCGATGTCTTCGATTTGGTCGCCGTGACTGGCCCAGACGGTGGTTGAATCGGGCAGGGCTGCAAAAAGGTCAGTTTTGTCGCAGATGGACAGGTGCGTCCTGCCATATTCCCTGCTCCTGGCAGGAACAACCTTTGCCCCGAGAATCTGACAGCCAAGCTGCATCCCGTAGCAAATACCAAGAACCGGAACGCCGAGGTCGAAGATTTTTTCGTCGCACCTGATTGCGTTTTTATCATAGACGCTTGCAGGGCCGCCCGACAGGATTATTCCCTTTAAGCCCTGCCCGGCAAGTTTTTTGGCAGCAGTATCAGCGGGAAGTATTTGCGAATAGACGCTGTGCTCGCGGACCCGCCTTGCGATAAGCTGGCCGTATTGGCTGCCGAAGTCCAGTATTGCGATAATTTCGTGGTTCATATTTTCGATATTTTACCACGAAGGCACAAAGACACAAAGAATTTTAATATGGCCACAGAGGGCACAGAGAATTTTTTAAAATTCCAACACCAAATCCGCCGTAGCCCTTGACGAAGGCGGATTGGGCGGCAAGTAAAAAGTTAAAAATAAAAAAACGGTAGCTGTTCCCGGTTATTGCCCCCCGGTTACTGCCTTGGTGGCGAATTCTTTGTAGAATAATTTTTAATTATGTGGATGTAATATTATTGCTCTTCCTTTAATTCATTTAATTTTATATTTATTTTTAACCAATTATTCTGAGCTTTTTTTAAGTTTTCGAGATATATTTTTCTCACCTCAGGTAAACTGGATTTCCAAATAAATGATTCTATGGCCTTTTCATCCTCTTTGTAAAACATCAGAAAGCCAATAGTATCTGCAAGTAGCTTAGAATTATGATGGTCTCTGATATCAAAATAGTGTTTCGCAACAATATTTAATGCTTCTTCAAAAATATCAATCGGGAATGGCAAAAAAGATTCTGGAATACTAGCAGAAAATACTGCAAACAACTTGTCGTGGAATTCCATATATGCTTGCCAAACTTTACAAATTTTATCAGCTTCATCAAGTGTCACGGTTCTTCCTTTCTTTTGCCGAACAATGATTATTCAGTCTGTATATCCTCTGCTATTGCTGGTAAATGCTTGCCTTCCTGACGAAATATTTTAATCAGTTCAAAAATTCCATCCTCTTTCAATATGCCTGGGCAAGATTTCATAAGTGCGACTGAAAGTGCAAGCACCACTGCTTTTCTGCCTGGTTGAAGCCTTATCATAAATTCACATAGCAGCGTTGCTACTGATTGATATGGCTCAAAGTATGGTAATTTCCATAGCATTGGTCCGTAGATGTAGACAAAATCTTCGGGTTCTTTTGAATAATCTATGTCTGTTTTCCCAATTGATTGAAAATATATCTCGGAAGCTTGCTTTATGCCGCTGAGCAAAGAGATGGCCGGGCCTTCTCTCTTATTCCATCGCTTAGCTGCCTCTAGAACTTCAATAGGGTCTTTTGACTTGATGGCAATTCCAATGTCAGACCAATCCAAATAGTATGCGGTTAAATCATTGATGGACCGAAGCTCTGGATTGCACCTCAATGCTCTTTCTTCAGCTTCACGGAGAATATCTTTTGAAAGAGACAAAGCATTCCTGCGGGCGTCCTCGCGCAACTGCTTGAACTCCTCAAGAAACTGCTGCCTCTGTTCGGTCAGTTGCAATGATTGATAGTACAAGCTTGCAGAAAACCAAATAACCGCAAGAATACCTCCTACTGCCCCAAAAAGACTACCTACCGCAGAGTAGTCAGATGGCGAAAAGTATATCATTGCAATAATTGCAAGCAGGACGACGATAATTGAAAGAAGTATAAGTAGTCTTTTGTTCAACATAGCTCAACTCTAACAATGCTTATCAAGTCTTTATAAAACGCAAAACACAGACTATTTCTACCAGCATAAGAAGTTCCCGTTGCTTCTTCAATGCTCGTTTAATCTCTTGCGGTTGCCCGAACGTTTTTCGTCCTTTCCGGCTTAGATAACAGGTTGATTATCCCTAATTATTCCAACCGGTTATTACTTTGGGGCTTTTTTGTCCCTGAGAGTAATAATCAGACCGGCTGTCACAACAGCAACAACAAGGTATTGGATACCAAGACGATATAGGTCAACAAATTTGCCATATTCTGGGGGGCTAACTATCAAACTATAGGGACCGGGTCGGATGACGAAACTCTTAGCCCCATCCCTATAATACTCACAAACCCAGGGCGGAAAAAGCCCCATGACCACAATTAAAGCTATACCTACCCAAAGACATATTTTCTGTTTTCTGTTCATAATCCAATTCTCCATATTTGATTTAGCGTTTCCTTCTCAACACCACCGCACCGAGGCCGAGCAGCGAGTTCGACAAGATTTTCATCTGCTTTTGCAGAAAAAGGAAAAGCCAGTAATATGCAGGATAAAAGAAAGAACGGTCTTCCGGCCATAATAAGAATCTCCCATTAATGCCTTAAAGGGACCGCTTCACTCGCTGGTATTATCCTCGGGATTGTCGAGAAAGGCAAGAAGAATTTCGGTAGGGAAAAGACCAGGGTGTGACTAAAGATTCTGGCGGGGCTATGCGGCGTGTTTTTGGCTGTCCCAGTAGCTTTTCCACGTATTCGACTCTCTCAAGGCAATCAAAGCCATCATTGCATCCGCTCCATATCTATCCCATC
>Ga0315277_10000797_pt1 | contig 48611 bp, 69 predicted proteins | sample YL17G05_15_MG_FD_203695 | JGI IMG/M metagenome (GOLD analysis project Ga0315277, IMG submission 203695) | Sediment microbial communities from Yellowstone Lake, YNP, Wyoming, USA - YL17G05_15 | ecosystem: Environmental > Aquatic > Freshwater > Lake > Sediment | place: USA: Wyoming | collected... | reverse complement strand
TTAATATATCCTGCTGTTACTGTAGTTATGTTTCTAATAGGAAATGTAAAACCTGCTCCTGAATTTATACTAGTTATAGTTTGATTGAAATTAGTAGCTGTAACTGTTACGCTACTTGCAGTCAATGTCCCATCGTTTCTAACAAGAACTAATGCAGTATAAGTACCACCACTCATTGAACAGTCTGCACTTGCAATCGACAGTACAATTCCGGTCTTTGATGTAAAAACACCATTTATGTACATATATGCAGTACCTGCCAACGCAATAGTAATCATCAGCATAAGAATCGTTGCCACAACTGTAGATATTCCTTTCATCTTTTTGCACAACCTTTAAATAATTTCGCTTTTTTGATATTTAAACCTTATTGTTTTAATGTTTTGCCGCGCTATCGGCTGTTCAAACCTCTATCATGGTCGGTTGCCTTTGTAACCATTCAAATAGTTATGAAATGGAATTTATTCAACTTTTATTACAATTACAGGAAGAATAACTACCACCTGTTGAGTATATTTAAGCTAAAAATTAAAAAATAACTATGGCAGTAGAAGCAGTTGCGATGTTGGTTCTGATCAACCTTGCCTTTACAGTTGCGTGTCTCTATCTTTTGATAGAAGAAAGGCAAAGAAAAGAAAAAAAGAGATAAAATAAATAATATGCGAATAATAGTACTTGACACGAACTTTTTAATAGATGTTATTAGATTTAAAATTGATCTGGATGAGCTTGATAGGCTGTTTTTGACTCCGTTCGAACTTTTTACTTTGGATTCTGTTATTAGAGAACTGGAAGAAATATCAAAGACGAGATCCAAAGAAAGCAAGTATGCTAAAGTTGCTCTAGAATTGTTAAAGATTAAAAAAATAAAAATTCTCAAGGTCAAAGAAACGGCTGACAAGGCTATTTTGAGTTTAGCAAATGAAGATACTGTTGTAGCTACAAACGATATAAAATTGAGAAAAAAATTAAAGGCTTCAGGAATAAAAACAATTTATTTAAAATCTAAAAAACAATTGGATATAAGTTGATTTAGACAGTCGGGATGAAAAAATGTTTGATGCATTAATGATAGCACCTATTTCAGGAGTAATTGCCTTATTGTTTGCTGGCTATCTGACTTTTAGAATAAGAAGAGAGAATATCGGAACACCAAAAATGAAGGAAATCTATGATGCTATAAGAGAGGGTTCAAAGGCTTATCTTAAAAGACAGTACAAGACAATCGGCATAATCTCGCTGATACTTGCAGTGATTCTATATTTTGTTTTTGGACGGTTAACAGCAGTGGCGTTTATTGTCGGTGCGTTATTCTCTATTATTGCAGGCTACGTTGGAATGGATGTTGCAACAAGAGCTAATGTAAGAGTTGCTTATGCTGCGCGCCTAGGAAGAGAAAAACCACTCAAAATATCTTTTTATGGCGGAATGGTGATGGGCCTGTTCAACGTCGGTCTGAGTTTGATAGCAGTTTCAGCTTTCTACTATTTCACGCACGACCCAGTTCTTATTGTCGGTCTAGGTTTTGGTGCATCCCTTTCAGCATTGTTTGCACAGCTCGGCGGAGGAATATTTACAAAAGCAGCTGATGTTGGTGCTGATTTGGTCGGTAAAGTGGAAAAGGGGATACCAGAAGATGATCCAAGAAATCCTGCAACCATAGCAGACAATGTCGGTGACAATGTCGGTGATGTTGCAGGAAGAGGTGCCGATCTCTTCGAATCAATGACAGGGGAGAATATCGGAGCAATGATAATTGGAGTTGGCCTAGCCGCTGTTCTCAAGAATCCATATTTTGTCATTTTTCCATTGCTTGCAAGGGCAGTGGGAATTTTTGCTACAATCATAGGAGTTCCGTTTGTCAGGGCGAAAGGAAACTTCGATCCAATGTCCCCGTTAAGGAAAGGTGTGATTGTAACAATCATTGCAGCAATAATAGGTCTCTATTTTCTGATCAGATTTACTTTAAACAACATGAATCTATTTTATGCAGGCATGACAGGTTTGATTGCAAGTATTTTCATCCTTTTGATAACAGAATACTACACTTCCAGAAAATATCGCCCTGTTAAGGATATTGCAAAAGCATCCCAGACAGGTGCTGCAACCAACATAATCACAGGATATGCTGTCAGTCTAGAAGCTACAGCTCTGCCAGTTATAGTAATTGCAATAACTCTGCTCTTAGCCTATCATTTTGGTACAGTATTTGCTGCAGACACAGGAATATCATCCCATCTTGGTGGCGTTTATGGCACAGCAGTCGCTACAATGGGAATGTTGAGCATAGCAGGTATGATTCTGGGATTGGATGGCTTTGGTCCGATTGTTGATAATGCTGGTGGAATAGTTGAGATGTCTAATGCTTCCAAGAGAATAAGGAAGAGTACTGATGCATTTGATGCAGCCGGAAATACAACAAAAGCCTTGACAAAGGGATATGCAATGGCATCAGCTGGTTTGGCTGCCTTGCTTTTATTCCAAGCATATCTTCAAGTAACAGGCATAAGCATAGTTGATATCATTGTTCCAAAAGTTATTGTAGGGCTGTTCATCGGTGTCATGATTCCGTTTATTTTCTCCTCATTTGCAATTCGTGCTGTAGGAAGGGCTGCATTCCAGATGGTTGAGGAAGTGAGAAGGCAGTTCAAACAAATCCCAGGTCTGCTGAAAGGAAAAGCAAAACCGGATTATTCCAGAGCTGTAGATATCAGCACCAAGGCTGCGCAGAAAGAAATGATTGTCCCAGGATTGATTGTAATTGTTGTTCCTATAGCCCTTGGATTTATATTAGGTGCTGAAGCAGTAGGAGCATTTTTGATGGGTGCGACGTTATCAGGATTCATACTCGCAATGGCATTGAACAATGGAGGAGCGGCATTCGACAATGCGAAGAAATACATCGAAGAAGGATATTATGGCGGAAAAGGATCTGATGCTCACAAAGCAGCGGTTGTGGGCGACACTTTCGGCGATCCCCAAAAGGATACTGCTGGCCCATCACTCCATGTATTGATAAAATTGATAAACACAATCACATTAGTTTTTGGTACATTGTTTGTAGCTTACGCGCTGCTATAGATTTTAGGAGGGTTTATCTGTTTAATATTTAAATAAAATAAAAATAAGTATTGTTTCTTATGTACCGAATAATAACAGTTGAAGACAGAATCAGAGTGCCGCCAGAGAAGCTAGGCCTAAAGGTTAGCGAAGCTGTTAAAAAAGCTATAGAGGATAGAATGGAAGGCATGCTAGACCCAAGGCTGGGAATAGTACTGACTGTAGTATCAATAGATAACATTGGAGAGGGAAAGATTTTACCAGAGGATCCTGGAGTTTATTATCATACTACTTTTAAACTTCTGACTTTCAAGCCTGAGATGCACGAGCTGGTTTATGGAAAGGTAGTGGACAACACAGAGTTCGGTTCTTTTGTCAGACTCGGAGCAATAGACGGTTTGGTGCATATTTCCCAATTGATGGATGATTTTGTCAGTTTTGATTCTAAAAACTCTCTGTTTCTTGGAAGAGAGACAAAAAAAGTTTTGAAAGAAGGCGATGATGTTAGAGCTAGAATCATTGCAATATCTTGGGGTGAACAAAATAAAATTGGTTTGACCATGCGTCAGCCACAGTTAGGAGCATTGCAATGGATTGAGGAGGAAAAGAAGAAAAAGAAGAAAGGGGAGAAATGATATGGTGAAAAAACTTCAGGTATGTAGAAATTGTAGAAGATTCACAACTGAGAAATCTTGTTCTGTTTGCAAATCAACAAATTTATCAACTAGCTGGAAAGGTTTGGTTGTGATAATTGATACAGAGAGTGAGTTGGCAAAAAATCTAAACATAAATGAGCCAGGAAGATATGCATTATACGTTGGATAGATATGGAAATAACAATAGTTGAAGAAAAGGAAAACCCTTTTTTGAACAGAAAGGATGTAAAACTTAGACTTAATCATCTTGGTGAATCAACTCCTTCCAAAGCAGCTTTGATAAAAGAGTTGGCATCACGTTATTCTGTAGAGGAAAGTCAGATTTTAATAGATTATATATTTTCTGTTAAGGGTATTGGCGAATCTTTTGTTAAAGCAAAAATTTTACCCGAAAAACCGAATTTAGCTGAAAAACCAAAAGACGAAAAACCAAAAGGTGAAAAAAATGAAGCACAAACCAGTGAAGCTGTATAAACTGTTTTCTGTTGAAGCACAAAAAATAGAAAGAAAGAGAAGATATTGTCCAAGATGTGGCGACAGTTTTTTGGCTAAACATAATAATAGGTTTACTTGTGGAAAATGCGGTTATTCAGAATTTCCAAAAAGTTAATTTATTATTAACCCAGTTCTGCTTTTATAGTGCCATCATCCGATTTAATAACTCTTATTTTTAATTTAGACGGAGGATTTTCTATACTTCTTTCCCAGATCTTTTCATTCAACTTCCCATCAATCTTTATTTTATCAGTTTTAAACTTTCTTCTTAACAATTCCCTCAAAACTTTTAAATAATCCTTTGCTTTTTCCCATTTTCTACTTTTTATCAAATTTTTTCTCAGGTTTATTGTCAAGATTTTTTCTTCTGCCATAAACTCTATTTCTTGAATAAAGTATAAATCTTAACTATGAAAGGAATTTCTGAGATTGTGGCGACAGTTTTGGCGATTGCTTTAGTAGTTCTTATCGGGGGGATTGTGGGCACATTTATCACAAATTTCGCGAAATCCCGTACAGCAATCACGCAACAGTCTTCAGAAAAAATGACAAAATGTGGTAATGTGATACTGACGATAGATGAGATAAAGACTGATGCTGATTTGAATCCTGTAAATGTGACCTTCACCTATTCCATAGGGTCAGAGGATTTGTATAATTTTTCAGTATTTTTGATAGATACCCACGCCAATTTAAATTCAACGTCAAGCCTATCACCGAATTACAATACAACAAACCCCCTCAGGGTTGGAAATCATGTCTTCTGGAGTATATCTACAACCGGCTGGGGATTATCTGGCAGTTTGAGTCATGTAAGGGTGCAGGGATTATGTAAAACAGACTACCCAGTAATAGCAGACTGTAAATCTGGAGAAGCCTGCATGAAATAGTTTTCTGAGATTAGAAAGATATTTAAGTACCTATACATAAATTTTATAAAGATAATATGAAAGGAATATCTACTTTTATAGCAACTATTCTGCTGATTGCTTTCACAGTTGCAGTAGGTGGAATAATAAGCCTGTTTTTAACCGGATTTACAAAGACGCAGACAGGAACAGCAGAATCTATAGGCACCAATGTTACAAAATGTGGTGGTATTAGTATAGATATTCTAAGTGTTACTAGTACAAGTATAGTTATTGCTAATCCATCAAGTCAAACTATTACGAGCATAACATTAATACCAAATAATGGTACATCAATAACAGGACCTAGTAGTTTAGCCTCAGTCGGGACCAATACTACTACTTGGACAAAAGGAACCAATACTTCAGTCACAGCTTATGGATTGTGTCTGAGCTCAGTTGCTGTTAAAGGAGTATGCAGTTCAGGGGAAAGTTGCTGGCAGTAAAGTTAAACTCTTATTCTTGTTCTTCTCCATCTTTTTATTGTTACATTAACCCTTCTTCCTCTCGCTCTTTTTAAACCAAATTTTCTGATATCAGCCCATCTGGGTGCAAGCCTAGTTTTTTTTATTTTACCCAATTTGATTTTTTTACTCAAGTTTTTTATCGACAAAAAATCACCAGTTAACATCACCAATCAAAATTAGCTTATCAATTTTCTTATTTCTTTTGATTTTTCCATTGCCAAATCTATCATAGTTTCTATCTCATCAAATTCTAATCCTTTATTACCTTGCTTCTGTAGAGCACAAATCCTATTGTCTTCCATTATAGCAACAGATAGTTTGGCATCCAGTACATTTTCCTCTTCTAGCAATGGATCTAAAATATACTTATTGCCAAGTCTGCATACGCTTACTGTTATTGGCTGATGTTCTACAGGCAATTTCCTCTCAAAGTCCTTTCTAACAACCTTCTCATCAACAATCTTAGGAACTCTTGTATTCGATAAAGCTGTTATAGCAGCCAAAGCAGCAGCATCTATCAAATTGCCTTTATGGTTGATAACATGAATATCGATAAAAATACCCCATACTTTTTCTCCAGCTTCGATAACTAGCTCATCCATTTTTATGGCTTTAGATTCCCTTATCCCTCTATCGACTATTCGAGCAAGTTCTATGGCATTCTCGCTAGGTGGCCCGGACTCAAAATCAGGCGAAGCTAATGGTGAAAATTCTGCATTAACTATAAGCACACCTTCGTTTGGCGTATCCTCAAAAGGTTTGGCAATTTCCATCTTTACACCGGCTATAAGTTCAGTTTCACCGAGTTTAACCATAGCCGAACCTTCAGCCTTTCCTGCGACATTAGTTTTTATCTCTATTTTTCTGAATTCGTCAAAATTTCTGCCATCAATTCTTTTTCCTCTTTCAATCAATTCTATCGCATATTCTTCCATTTATTCACCACTATATTTTTCTTTTAAAACACTCTTTTGCATCTCATATATCTTTTCACAAGAGCTTTTAGCTGTGTTTAACAACTCCATCAACTCGTCTTTAGTTAAAATACCATCCATCTGAAGTAATGTAACCAAGTTTTTACTTGTAAGCATGGCAAAAGCCATGTCAGCCTGCGAGTTGTTATCTTCCTCACCATTCAAATCAACTACAAGTGTGTCATCAATTTTACCAACCGAGCATGCTGTAACCAAGTCTTTCATTGGTATGCCAGCTGATGCCAAAGCTAATGATAATGCATTAATTCCTGTTACTCTTGTACTGCCATCTGCTTGAATAATTTCAATAAAACCATCTATACCAGCCCTAGGAAAATCTTCCAGAAAAATAGTAGGTTCTAATGATAAACGTATAACTTTTGATATCTCCACACTTCTTCTATCTGGTCCTGGTGATTTCCTCTCATCAACAGAGAAAGGAGCCATGTTGTATCTACATCTTAATCTGCAAGCTTCACTTTCCTGTAGATGTCTAGGAAATAGAGTTCTTGGTCCATATGCAGCTGCTAAAGCTACAGTGTTACCAAATCTAACTTCTGCTGAGCCATTCGCTGCTGTAACAACATCTAATTTCATTTTAATTTCTCTTAGCTGATCTGGTTGTCTGTCATCTTTTCTCATGCTAGCATCCCTTCGATTTTTTCTGTTAGCCCAACTGTATGTGATTCCTTTTCAACAGTAAGTATAGTTTCTATCGCTTTTGTCTTATCCTCGCCTCTTATCCAGACTACTCCATTCTGTCCAGGAATGATTTCACAATTTGTCTTAGTTTTAATCAAACTAATCATACTTCCTCCTCTTCCGATCATCCTTGGTACTTTTGTTGGTGTTACTTTCAGCGTAATTCCTCCATAAAGTTTTTTTGCTGACATATCATCCATAGAAACTTGAACAACTTTATTTTTTGTAACTTTTGATACCCTGCAGTAGATGATATTACCAATATCAAAATATCTACTCAGATCTGTCCTTGACATATCGACAAACTCTTCTACTGCTTCTGAAAATGGTAAAAAAGCTGTATAGGGTGAATTGATGTCCACAGACCAGCCAGATATCTCTACTTCACTTATTACTCCAATCACTTTGTCACCAACTTTTGGAATATAAGCTCCCGATAAAGCAATAACAGAAATTTCATTTTCATCAACTCTTGATATACCCAAGACTTTAGAGAAAACCTTATTTCCTTCCAAATAAACTCCGGTATCGAGTTTTCTTCCTTCCCTCTCGTCAATAAAATCTCCAGGTAAAACAATTTCTTTTGTTTTCATACATCTTCCCTTTTAATAATTTTTAATTCGAAATTTCCAGAGGTTAAACCTGCAACCTTTTGTGTTAGTTCGTCTTGTACTCCTGCTAAAATCTCTATTGTTAGTTGCAACGAGCCATCATTTAGCCACTGTTCTTGTTTCACACTACCAGACTCCTTTAAAATCGAATGAACTCTCCCTGAAAATTGTGGTGAAACTTTTATCTGTAATGTAACTTTCTGAAATCTTATAGGCAGCAAAGGCTTTATAGCATTAACTACTTTATCAAGCTGTAGTTCAGCATCAATAAATGGATCGATGCTAACACCAGTTTGATTTATAGCATTCAAGATTCTCTGCATGGGATGTGGTGTATTTGTCTGAGGATTTATACTTCTCTTAGAAATTATAGCTGCTATCTGATTTCTTTTCTGTTCAACCATTTCCCTTCTTTGTTCGGTGGTTAGCTGAAGCTCTCCAGTTTTGATAATTCTTTCAGCAATTTTATAAAAATCAGAAGTACCAAATGTTTTTTGCAATTCTTGGGTAGCCACTACCTCTGTATTCCTTACATCATGATAGATTGCTGGTATAGCTATGATGTCATCCATGTTTATTGCTTTTCCTTTTTTAAGTTCTAAAGCTTTGTTTGGGTCTACTAATATTTCAAACTTTTGCCCTGAAGCAGAAAGTCTGGCTATTACGGATTTGTCTATACTTACAGCCAAACAATCACTTTAAAATTGACTTAACTTCTTCATTTGTTAGATGTTTAAACTTTTCTCCTTTTCTAATAATTGCTAAATCTGGTTCTCCCTCTTTCTTCTCTTTTTCTGTTTTGTCGATTATATCCAAAGCTAGTTCAACTGCCTCTTTCTCACCCATGTTTTCTTTCCATTTTTGTATCAATATCTTGTTTGCCAAGCCAGCTCCTCTACCGATTGAATAGGCTTTCCATTCAAACAAAGTACCTGAAGGATCCGATTCTACTATGTGAGCACCACTTTTATCTATCCCCCCCAATATTAAGGAGACACCATAAGGTCTCAAACCACCGTACTGAGTTAACAATTGCATGCGGTTTCCTATGACCCTTGCTAGATTCCATATATCGACAGGCTCTTCGTAAGTTATCTTATGTATCTGGGCTTTTACTCTTACCTGCTGAACCAATGTACGGGCATCAGCCAATAGACCAGAAGCCACAACAGCAACATGGTCATCGATCTCGTAGATTTTCTCTGCAGATTCAGAAACAATCAATCTGCCAGTAGGTTTAATAGTTGCAAATATTATCCCATCTTTGAAAACTATAGCCAGAGCTGTAGTACCTCGTTTGGCAGCTTCCTTTGCGTATTCTACTTGAAAAAGTCTGCCATCTGGAGAAAATACCGAAATTGCTCTGTCATAACCCATATATTCAGGAATGATTTCGACTATAGAATCACCTAATATTGTTTCTTATTTAGTATTTAAATTATTTTAAATTTAATCCTTTTAAAGTTCCAGATACCTTCAATATATTCACTATAACCCTTATATCACCCAGACGGGAGATTAAACCTAGGCCAGCTATAACCTGTGAAACAGATCTATTATTGCAACGAATGACACCGACTTGATTCTTTTCATCCCATAAGTTCTTAACCAACCACATACTTGTTTTGCTGACACCATATTCTCCATAAAAATCTAGAAGCTGATTCCATATTGCTGATTCCAAATCCGAGTATGTTATTGGTTCTTCTGATATTACCTGAAAAGAAACATACCTTTCTTTTTCTCTTAATGTTGGCAACAAAATCTTTAATCTTTCTTTTTGTTTCATTTTCCATCACTCAACAATCTAATCATTTTTTCATCTTTTTGATTAAATGCAGGAACGTTTATCAAAACTGCTTTAAAAGTCCCACTAAATTCATAGGGAGTCCTTTTTGAAATGAAAATCAGATCACCCGGTTTAGCATAATAGCTTTCCATACCAACTATCACCGAAAGTTTGCCTTCTAAAATATAATAGATTCTGTCGCTCTTCATGTTTCTCGTAATTTCAGCATGATTTTTAGCTACTGCTATTGATAAACTAACGTCCTTGCTCAATTCTTTTTTAAGCATGTTAAAAACTGAATAACTATCACTGATTTTCCTTTCCTCCATTTCCTCTTTTGTTACGTGTAAGATCATTTAATCACTTTCACTCCTGGCATAACAAAATTTTCTCCTTTTCTTCCTTTTGCTTGTGATAAAATTTTTTCAGGAACCTTTGTTATCGCTTCTTTAGCATCATTCAATTCAAGCCCTAATTGATTGACCATGGAAATAAGGCATTCTGGCGACCTCAATTCGAAATGGCTTATCGCCCCGCTACATAAAATTATTGGTGCGTGATACTTCTGTGCAAGTCCTAGATTTTGTGCAATATTATGTAAAACTCTGCTTCTACTGTTTTTACTTGTTATCAAGATTTCTCTAAAATTTACTTCTATAGCTACATTATTTCTTGCCGCTTCCTTTACTAAAACATGATTTAAACCAGAATCAAATCTTTCGTATTCCGGATGAGTTAAGATATCAACTTCTGGAGTTTCGCATGCCAATCTATTTAATTTTAAATCCCCACCTCTTACAAGCAAGACATCAAACTTCCTTCTTATGTTAGCAAGCTTAGCTAACTCTTTTACATTCCTCGCTTCAAAACCAAGAGAAATTTCCATTCCAACTTTTTGTCTAACTTTTTCTATCTCTTTACTCAATTTTTTGATTTGATCTAAATTCTTAAAGTATTCAGCAAAACAAATAGCACTATATCCTAAATGTTTAGCTGTAGATGCTAATTGTTCTATACTACTTATACCTTCACTAAAAGCACTATGGAGATGGAGGTCATAGAATTTCATAATTAAAAATTGTATTTCAATCTTTTATTTACTTTAATCCCCTGGATTTCTTACCAGAAGAAGTCAAACCGTGTAGAACTCTTCTCCTGTTAGCGGGGTTGCATACCCAATTTATCTTCGGATCATTGATTATATTAGGACTATTTGGATCGATCAATACACATTCAAACCATTTATGCACACCATCTTCAGCAGCATAATAAGAATTTAAAACTTCTAAATTTGGAAACTTTCTTTGTACTTTTTCCTCAGCTATCCATTGTAAAGATTTTGGTGTGAAGTGAACCAAACCAGATTTACTCGGTTTCCTTCCTCTTCTTCCATATAATCTTCTTCTTCTGCCACCTTTTTTCACTTTAACTCTTGCTAAAACAAAGCCTTGTTTAGCTTTGTACCCTAAAGACCTAGCTCTGTCCAGGCGTGTAGGCTTGTCTATTCTTTCTACAGTATGTTGTTTTCTCCATTCTATAAGCCTTTGTTTCTGTAGGTTTTTTATCTCTTTACTCGGCTTTTCCCATTGCTTTGCTATAGCTTGATACATGCCTTTCATTAAATCACTTTAGTAACCTTTATATTTTTATATTTATAAAAAAATTAAAAGATTGAAATGTGTGCTATAGTTAAGATTCTGATTGGAGCCATACTTATGATTGCAAGTGTATGGTGGGTTTTTCAAGGTTCCGGTCAATTAATTCACCGATCATATGTAAATGATTTGATTACTTTATTAAATGCTGGTATTCCTATAGCAGTTTTTGTCATTGGTTTGTTTGTTCTCTGGCTCGAGTTGGATGAGTTAAGGATAGAAAAAGAATTGAAAATCGAGAAGAAAAAGTAAATTTATTCTAGTTCTTAACTTTATTTATGGGAGTTAGCATTGGGAGTATAGTCCCTAAAAAAGAAATTGAATTAATTGAATTATCTGGTAAAAAAATTGCAGTAGATTCTTACAATAATTTATATCAATATCTGACAATCATCCGGGATAGGGTGACTGGCGAGCCTTTGAAAGATTCCAAAGGCATGGTAACTTCTCATTTGTCTGGTTTGCTCTATAGAACTGCAAATCTGATCGAATTTGGTATCAGACCTATTTTTGTTTTTGATGGTGAGCCTCCAAAATTTAAGAAAAAAACTATAGAAGCTCGGCAAGCAGCTAAGGAGGAAGCAAGGGAGAAATGGAAGGAAGCATTAGAAAAAGGTGAGGAAGCAATAAAATATGCACAAGCTGCTACCTATCTTACAGATGAGATGATAGAGGATTCAAAAAAGCTTTTAGATGCCATGGGCCTGCCATGGATAGTTGCAAAAAGTGAGGGTGAAGCTCAATGTGCCTTTATGTGTAAAAAAGGCTCTGTGGATGCTACGGCAAGCCAGGATTATGATTCACTCCTATTTTCTTCACCTCATCTAGTTAGGAATCTGTCGATAACAGGAAAAAGGAAATTACCAAGAAAAGAAATCTATATTGAAGTTAAGCCAGAAATAATCGAATTGCAAGAAGTCCTGTCTAGCTTAGGAATTACCCATGAGCAATTAATACTCATTGGGATTCTGATTGGCACCGACTATAATCAAGGTATAGAAAAGGTTGGGCCTAAGACCGCATTGAAGCTGATAAAAGAAAATAAGACATTAAACAAACTATTATCAAAAGTACAATGGAAGGATGAAGTTGACCCTGAAGAAGTATACGAGTTCTTTTTGCACCCACCAGTAATAGAAAAATATAAGATTGAGTTTAAAGAACCAGATAAAGAAAGAATAATTGAATTTATGGTTGATGAGCATGATTTTTCTAAAGAAAGGATAGAAAAAATAGTAGAAAAACTTCAAACAAGTTTTGGAAAGGAAAAACAAGTAAGTTTGAAGGGTTGGCTTGGAAAATAGTTAGCAGATATATTCTCCTTCTGATTTCATCAAATCTTCTTTTACGTATATTGGTGAATCAGTTCTTACAGCTAGAGCAATGCCATCACTTGGTCTTGAATCTAAACTTACTATATTGTTTCCTTGCTTCAAAATTAACCTACTATAAAAAGTACTGTTTTTTAACTCAACAATCTTAACCATCACAACCTCTATCTGTAAATTATCCAGGGCATCTTTCATCAAATCATGTGTGTTTGGTCTGAAATCAATTTTTTTAACTAAACCATTAGCTATAGATTCAGCTTGGGTTAATTCTGTGTTTGCTGTTAACTGATAACATTCACTAGTAAGAGTAACAATTCCTGTATCACCTACCACACCTGCGTCTACATTTACTTTTACGTATCCAGTAGTAGACAGTTCTGGCAAAAATATGATTGGTGAAAGCTCAGTTTTTGGAAGGATAAAATATAAAACTAAAAATAAGACTAAAACTCCAGCAATTATCGCTAGAATTTTATTAATATTTCTAAATTCTTTCTTTGATTTGTATTTATAGTTCATTAATTCTTATATTCTTTTGATTAATAATTTACTTAGTCTTTTTAACCAAACGATTTTCTGGATCAGGAATAACTACAATTTGTTAAAAGAAAAACATTTATCTAGCTCGAAAATCAAAATTTAAATATGAAAGGAATATCCCCTATAGTAGCGTCAGTTTTACTTATTGCAATAACAATGACTGTTGCTGCTATTTTGGCTTATTGGTCATCAAGCTACGTGAAAGGAAAACTACCTAGCACCGAGGATGATAAATGCAATGTCGCAAATTTTGATTTCTATTTATGTAGATATAATTCTACTTCAAGAATTATAGTTTTTAGTCTAGTCAACAGAGCCAGTGTTGAACTGAGCAATTTAACTGCATTTATAAATTTTCTAAATACCAGTACTTCCTCAGGCATATCTTTAGACGCCAGTCTTAAAACAGGAACAGAATCAATCAAAAGCTTTTCCATCCCAGACATATCTCCAGACTTTTCTTCCATTCTAGTCAAGACACAGTGCCCAACGATTGAAGCTTCTAGTGTATGCACAAGGGTCTGAGGATGAAAGGTATTTCTCCTATAGGGCCACTGTTATAGTTATTGCCTTGCCATAGAATTATTTTAAATGATAGTTCAGGATATTGGTGTCTGTTAGAGTTATAGAAAAACTTATTGTCTAAAAAATCAAAGTTAATTTAGGGAAGATGTTCAACTATAATGGCCTCGCAACGGGTTTATTTGGTGGATTAGTAGATAAGTATTCTTCCACTCTTAATTTTGTAAAAAATTATTTACCAAAAGCGAATATTAGAATTCCATTTCGTACATACATGTGCGTAGCTTTACTAACCTCTTCAATTATTTTTTTCTTGAGCATAGGAGCTTTGTTTATTGCATTTAATTTTATTGAAATACAAGCTTTCAATAAAATCATCCTTTTTATTCTCGCTCCATTTATTTTAGCAGCAACCTGTTTTGCAATTTTTAGCTTTTATCCCACTCAAAAAGCTAATTCAAGAAGAAAAAGTATTGATACAAATCTACCTTTTGCTTTAACTCACATGGGAACAGTAGCTGAATCCGGAGTACCACCTTATGTAATTTTCAAGCTTTTAGCCAATTTTGAGGAATATGGTGAGATATCAAATGAAATGAAAAAATTAGTTAGAAATGTTGATAGTTTTGGTATGGACCCTTTAACTGCAATAAGAGAAATAGCAGAAAGAACCCCAAGCAAAGAATTTAGCAAAGCCTTGCTGGGTATAGTAACTACAACAGAATCGGGTGGTGATGTGAAGACATATTTAAAAAATTCTGGTGAACAGGCCTTGTTTAACTGGAAAATAAAAAGAGAGAAATTTCTACAGCAGCTGTCAGCTTATGCAGAATTTTATACTGGAATATTGATTGCCGCACCATTGTTTATTATTGCTTTGTTTTCTGTTATGGGAATGATATCACCTACGCTTGCTGGTTATAATATTTTAACTCTAACAAAACTTAGTATCTATCTTTTGGTACCAGCAGTGAATATAGGATTCCTTATATTCTTGAGAGGGGTAGAGGTCGAGATGTAATGGAAAAAAACAAATTAACAATCATTGTTTTTAGTAGTATCATAGCCCTTTTCTTTGCTGCATTCAACTATTTTTATCTTTCAAAAATTATTACTTTTTCTTCAACGCTTTATCTTGTTTCTGTTCTTTTGTGTGCAGGGCCCATCATTTTTATGAAATTTAAAGAGCAATCTAGAGTGAAGAAATTGGAAGAGAATTTTTCCTCATTTCTTCAAGATTTTGTAGAAACTACAAGAAGTGGAATGGCAATACCACAAGCTTTCAAAGTAATATCCAACAACAATTATGGAGCTTTAACACCTTATGTTAAAAAAATGGCTTCCCAACTTGACTGGGGGATATCTGTTGAAAGAGTTTTAATGAATTTTTCAAAAGAATCCAAATCCCGACTTATAAGTAGAATAGTTTCTTCTGTTATAGAGAGCCAGCGATTCGGTGGTACTCTGACTGACACCCTCGAGTCTTTAAGTAGAACTGCTTTGGAAGTTGAAAAGTTGAGAGCAGAAAGAAGACTTTATATGAATTCGCAGCTGATTACAGGCTATATAATTTTCTTCGTTTTTCTCGGAGTGATGATTGGTCTAGAAAAATTCTTAGTACCAAGCTTAGGACAAGTTTCAAGCACAACTAGTTTGACTGGTTTAACTGGAACAGAAGCATCTGCACAATCAGATTTTGCAGTTCAATATAAAGAGGTTTTTAGAAATTTGATTTTAATTCAAGGTCTGTTTGCTGGCTTAACGGTAGGGAAAATGGCCGAAGGCGCAATGATAACAGGGATTAAACATAGTTTGTTTATGATGTTTATTGGTATTTTAGTTTTTGCTATAGCAGGATAGTTTTTTTATTTTTCACGAATCATTTTAAACCCTAGCAATTCTAAAATAGAAGTTTTTCTTGCAGGTTTTTCCTCAATCATAATTTCCTTTTCTTCTTGAATGGGTATTTCTAGTTCTTTTCTAATCTCTAGTTCCTTTGGAATCTCCATTTTTTCTTTCATGAGTTCAAAAAGTTTTTCTGGTTCTTTATAATACATATTTATGTAACGGGTAACTTCTAAATAATCTTTTATTCCTTGTGAATCTAACCATTCTAAAACCTTCTTTCTTCTTTCTAAATCAATCAAAGCATCCTCAAAACTCTGTCCTCTCGATTCTGCAAATTTTCTTACCATTATACTGTCATTTACCTTTTCATAACTGTCGTTAACAGGGTTCCATACAAAAGCTAGGTTTGTTTTTATCTCTTCTGTCCTTGGATCAACAGAAACAATCTCCATAACTTCCTTTACTTTCCTTTTACCTCCTTTCTCCTTTATTTGTGCCATTATGGCAACAACATTTAAACTATCTATCAGGCTCGAGGACAGGTTAATCGGTGGTGTTGTTAATCTTTTCAATACAGCATCTAAGCTACCAGCATGAAAAGTACTAATAGAGGAGTGACCACTAGCCATACCCTGAAACATAACATAAGCTTCCTCTCCTCTAGTTTCACCAACAATGACGTAATCTGGGTTTTGTCTAAAACTCTCTTTTAGCAGGTCGAACATTGATACCTCCCCATACTTCTCTCCGCTTGGTAGAGGAATTCCGAATCCTACTCTGGCTAATCCTGAAATCCAATGTTCATGCGGTATTCTAATTTCTTTCGTATCTTCTATCGAAACAATTTTTGATTCTGGGGAAATAAACATAGAAATTGAGTTAAGAAAAGAAGTTTTCCCACTTGAAGTTCCCCCAACAATTAATATGTTTGCCTTATATTCTAACAGATACCAAAAGTATGCAAGTATTTCAGGAGAAGCTGTACCTAACTGTATTTGGTCTACAGGAGAAAAAGGCTTTTCCCCAAACTTTCTTATAGTGAATGTTGGCCCTCTTGTAGCAACATCACCAGCCAAAGTTGCACTAACACGCGAACCATCTGTTAAGGTCCCATCCAGAATCGGTTCAGCATAGCTCACATATCTTCCGCATCTTTCAGCAAGTTTTATTACAAATTCCCTTAATTTTTCCACATCTGTGAAAGTAACATTTGCCCTTATGGAGCCATATTTTCTATGAACGACAAATATAGGAGTGTTAATTCCATCACATGATATATCTTCTATATACGGATCCTGCATCATCGCTTCAACTTCATTATAACCGATAAAATTCCTGTAGATCATATATATGATTTTAATGTACTGATTTGGTGTTAGGTTTAGATTAAATCCTTTAACAATTTTTTCTACCTGTTCTTCCAAGTATCCTATAGCCTTGCCTGTATCTTTTATACTACTCAGTCCAACTTCTACTAACTCAATTAAAGCATCAGAAATTTTATCAAAAAGTTTCTTTTCTTCTTCTGTCATTTCTGGTTCAATGACATTATAAATCACTTCTTTAATTTCAGGATCCCATTTTACGTTTACATAAATAAAAGGTTCTAATAAAGGGTAAATTACATTAAGCTTTGTTACATCTTCTACTTTCGGCAGTTCTATTATCCGTTTAGGTTTTTCTATGCTAAATCCTGGAAGATCTTTAACTACCCTCTCTTCCCTTTCTATTACCTTTCTATAAAACAATCCTCTCAATTGTTTAATTTTTTCCAGCATATTTTACCTGAAATATTTCTTCCTTATGGCTTTGCCAGGTTGAGATATTCCTCTGTGTCTTGCACATGATGGACAAAATCTTTCTATTGTTGGCATGAGATGAATCATTCTTCTATCCATTTGCTGCAAAAGGACAGGGTCATTGATTCTAAATTGTCTTCTCCGGGTAAATGTCTTGTATCTAGGAACATCTCTACCACAGCCTGAACAGGTAACGGTCTTTTCCTTACCTCTGCTTGCTGTATGCCAATAATGACGGGTAAATGGTGCTTTGCTTATAGGCATATCTATCTAAAACTAATTTGTTAACCTAAAGAAATAAGTTTTAACCTTTAAGTATCTCTTAATCCAACTTAATTTAGCGCGTACCTACCATTAATAAAGTGGAAATAGGTATGTGCAGACCAGTTCTGTGCATGCTTAGAATTAAGAGGAGAGTAGAATGTTAAAAGAAAAACTGAAAAAAATTGACAACTGTCTATGGGAACTGCCAAAAGAAGCAAAACCAGGAATGAAAGTACCAACATGGCTGTTCTTGTCAGACAAACTGCTGAAACAAGTGGAAGACGGAGCAATAGAGCAAGCAGTTAATGTTACATTTTTACCAGGAATATACAAGCATTCTATTGCTCTTCCTGACATGCATTTTGGCTACGGATTTCCTATCGGCGGGGTAGCTGCCTTAGACTATGAGAATGGCGGTCTATCGCCTGGCGGAATTGGTTTTGACATCAATTGTGGCGTCAGACTACTTCAAACAAACTTAACTGTTAATCAAATTAAACCAAAAATATCTCAATTGCTAGAATCAATTTTCCAGAATGTCCCTTCTGGTCTGGGTGAAACAGGAAAAATTAAATTGAACTTTTCAGAATTGGACGATGTCTTAAGAACTGGTGCAGGATGGGCTGTTGAAAATGGATACGGTACAAAAAGAGATTTAGAATTTTTAGAATCCAATGGTAGTATAAAAGGCGTAAATCCAGAGAAGGTTTCCATTCAAGCTAAGAAAAGGGGTGCACCGCAGCTTGGAACATTAGGATCAGGCAATCATTTTCTCGAAATCCAAAAAGTAGATAAAATCTATTTACCAGAAGTAGCGAAAGTTTTTGGAATTGAAAAAGAGGGTCAGATAACAGTAATGATTCATACAGGATCCAGAGGTTTAGGCCATCAAGTCTGTACAGATTATCTGAGAATACTGGAGAACGCTTTTAGAGATGAGATCAAAAAATTACCAGACAGAGAGCTAGTATATGCTCCAGCAAAGACTAAAGAATGCGATGATTATTTTTCTGCTATGACAGCAGCCGCCAATTATGCTTGGTGCAACAGGCAGATGATTAATCATTGGGTAAGAGAAAGCATGATAAAGACTTTGGGAATGAAAGAAGAAGATGTTGGTTTGCGGGTAATTTATGATGTTGCCCATAATATTGGAAAAATAGAGACTCATGAGATTGATGGAAAAAATGTAAAAGTATTCATTCATAGAAAAGGTGCTACAAGGGCATTTCCACCTGGGCATCCTGAGATACCAAAAGAGCATCAGAAAGTGGGACAGGCGATTATTCTTCCTGGGTCAATGGGTACTGCAAGTTATCTTCTAGTTGGGACAGAGACAGGAAAGATATCATTCTACTCGACAGCTCATGGAGCAGGTAGAGTTTCATCAAGAGCAGCGATGGTTAGAACCATGAAAGGAGAGCAGATAAAGGCTGAATTAGAAAGAAAGGGCATATTGATAAAAGCCGCTTCATGGAGAGGAATAGTAGAAGAGGCACCACAAGCTTACAAGGAGATTGATGAGGTTGCAAGAGTAAGCGACGAAGCTGGTATAGGTAAGCGTGTATGCAGGCTTGTACCTTTAGGGGTAATCAAAGGATGATAAAAAATATTTTTTCGGCAATCGAGAAGTATAATAAATACCATTCACCTGAAGCTACAGCAAAGTTTGTTAAATACGGTAAGAATTTTATTGTAATTGGATTTTCAGGGCCATTCAGCATGAATCATTGCACTTCAGATTGGTTCGATGATTTTAAAATCGAGTTAGAAAAAAAGAGGTTGAAAGTAAATATTGTTAGCCTGAAGGAGAAGGATGGGTTTCACTTAGTAAAATTTGATTTTAAAAAAGAGGTGTAATGAAAAAGGAAAATAAAGGAATCATTCCGTAGTTTTGCCGTCGAATTCTTCTGGATTTGCTAATGCGTCTGCTTTTGTTTTGCGAACAGTGCCATCTTGATGTTCAGGTGGCGAATAGATTGTGTAAAGTTTGAGATTCATGGTTTCTGAAGCGTTTATCACATTATGTCTTGCACCAGCAGGTACAATAACTGCATCCCCGTCAGCGACATTCTGTTCGATGCCATCTATTGACACAATCCCATTACCTTCCTCGAACCTGAAGAACTGGTCGACTGTCTCATGCACTTCCTCGCCTATCTCCTCGCCAGGCTTCAGACTCATCAACACAAGTTGACTCTTCTTGCCTGTGTAGAGAACGTGCCGGAAATTACTGTTGCTCAAAGTGTCCTTCTCTATATTGGATTTAAAACCTTTCATATTAAGACCTTACTCATAATTCTATGACTCACTATATATAAATTTGCAGTCCGGAGAGAGAACATAACTCCCATATTATCTAAAGGATCCTTTCACTTCCTTCTTTGGCTTTTCCTCATGATATTCACATTCATTACAAATCCATTCATTCAAAATAAATTTCAAAGTTCTGTTTCCACAGTTAGGGCATTTTTTTATCTTCAACTCAACACCTAAATGTCAAGAATTACTTGAGCCTTCCAAATATTTCTCTCTTTTTTGATTTCCATCTTATGCATCGTAGCTGATTTAACACCATTTCTCGTTTCATGTTTTTCTCGATTTATTTTTTCGCCTTTGCATTCTGCAGACAAACTAAACTTTTTTTCACCAACCTTTACTTTAAAGTCAGAAAACACCAAATTTTCTGAATCGACATATAGAAGCAATTCATTCAACCAGTTAAACATCAGAGATTCCAAATCATTTCCCTCTACTTTAATTTTTCTTAAAATTTTTGGTTTTACTTGTTTAGTATTTATCATTACCTCAAACATTGCTAAAGCAGCATCGGCAAATAGCTCGTTCAAATCCTTACCATAAGCTACAAAAGCTACATCTGCTGTTGTAATATCAATAAAATCAAATTTTTTCATAATATAATTTTATCAGCTAAATTTATAGCCTAATTTTTCAAAGATTTTTTTCATTTTTATCGAATCAAGTTCCAGAATAGGTGATTCGCTGACAATAGACACATCAACTTTCCTTTCTAGAATTTCTTTAGCTAATGATTCAAATGGAGGATGGGAATCTATTGGGACATGCACGTCCACAAACTTCTTTGTGTCGACATTGTATTTTGCATTAGAGAAATGCGAATAGATATGATCTAATTTCAGAACCTTTAGCTTATCAAAAATTTCAGAATAATTTATCTTGCCGTTATTTCTAACAAAAATATGGCACCAATCTATGTACGGGACAACTCCTTTAACTTGTTTACACAAACTGATAACTTCATCCAAAGTGCCAAATTGACTCTCCTTTGCCATTATCTCTATCCCAAGCTTGACATTCTTTATTCCCATTTGTTTTGTTTTATCAATTATGTCCCCAATATTTACTTTCAGAGTCTCAATCGCCTGTTCAGGTTTAAGTCCAGAATAGTATGCAATATGGGTAGCAGCACATCCAGCACCGATTATTTCAGATATTTTCAAAGTATCTAGAATCATCCCCTTTGAAGCTTCCACCACGTTTTTTGCATTAGAACAGAGGTTTATGGCGTATGGTGCATGTGATGTTAGAAGTATACCCAATTCTTTTGCTTTATCACCAATTTCTGGAGCAGTTTTTTCTGTCAAGTAAACTTTACGAACAAACTCGCATTCAAGGCTATTGAGTCCAATTTCTGCAACATACTTTATACCACCTATAGTTGTCCTCTCTTTTGCTCCGATGCCGATGCCACCAGGACCCAGATAGATTTTCATAATTATTTTTTCTCTTTTATTCTAAAAAATAGCCAATTCTTTTCCTTAGGTTTAAAATGAAGTAAACAGTAACGTCCTTTCAGCCTCTTCCCATTAATTTTAACAACTATTTTTTTATCGGGTTTCAAGCTTTCCAATTCATAGCTTCCCTTGTCCCATATAGTTACCTTACCAGCACCATACATTCCTTCCGGTATTGTTCCTTCCCATGATCCATAAGAAATTTCATGATCCTCTACTTGCACAGCCAGTCTCTTCTCATTTTCTTTAGTAGAAGGTTGTTTTGGTATAGCCCAACTTTTTAATGCATTGTTCATTTCGAGTCTCAAATCCCAATGCAATCTACGAGATTCATGACGTTGAATGACATAAATCAATTTCTTCATTAATTAGAGTTTAGTTTTAGAATAAAAAATTAAGGTAAAAATCTAAGGATAAGCTCAAAAACAGCTACCCCAATTACTATGCCGATAACATGCTTTGGTTTAAGCTTGATAACTTCCTTCTCTTCCTCTGGGTACCTCATCAGACCCCCTGTACCCATTGGCATGTAGATTCTTTCTCCAGCTTTAGCCATAATACCACTTAGTTCAACAGCAAATAAATATCTTCCTTTTCAACATAATTTCTAATAAATTGCTCGACAATAATCGTCATTCTCAGTTTTTCCAGTTCGTCAATTTCTTCTTTATTTTTCATTCAATTCACTTAATTTTTAATTCATCAGATTTATAAACTACTGGTATACCAAGTCTCTGTGCTAATTCTATTTCCTTTTTCATTCCTTCAGAAATTTTCTCACCATATACCCAAACTTCATCACTCCTGCTTAATAGCTCTAAAGTTCCTTTCATTCCAGTCTCTCTTTCTTCTTGTATATTATCATCAAGAAATGTTGGGAATAGAAGATGAGCAGCTAAAGGTATTATTTCATCATTAATCAATTCTCTACAGATTTCTTTTACTTTGTTTGTATTTCCTTCTAAGTCTCCTCTTAACGGGTGACTTATAAAAACAACTTTCTTTTTATCCATAGTATCATTTTATCTAGATTAAAAATAAGAAGGCGTGTCAGCCATAGTCCATCTTATGTTTTGGTAGCATTTGTCTAAGCGCTTATGCTTGCATCCCAACCAAGTCATCACACCGTTTCATCCCATTATCTACAACTCTATTTCTTTCATGGTTAGCGTAGATAACAGGTGCCGTTTCTGATTGTGATAGAGGCTTCTCAGCCTGCCTTTCAGCACTTTAATGGATGGATGGAACTTCCTCACTCACACTTTGACATGTGAGCGAAGCTACCTGACTAACTCGCCTATAGAATTACTGGCATAAGTTATTTAAAAAGCTTTAATAGTTAACCTTTCTTAACTATGAAGATGAAAAAAAGTACAATAATTATAGTTACAATAGCGGTGCTCGTTATTTTAGCTGGAATTGGATATTGGAGATGGACTGGTAGATCTGTAGCACCTCAAGCAAATTATGATAATTTTGCTAAATGTTTGACAGAAAAAGGTGTAGCAATGTATGGCGCTTACTGGTGCTCGCATTGCCAAAATCAGAAAAAGATGTTCGGAGATTCATGGCAGTATGTTAATTATGTAGAATGCGATCCAGAAGGAAAGAATGCAAATCCGCAATTATGTATTCAAAACAATATTCAAGGATATCCAACCTGGATAGTAAATGGAAAGATTTATACAGGAGAAAAAACAATACAAGAATTAAGTTCATTGAGCGGATGTCAGTTGAGTTGATATGTCAGAAAGTAAAGAAGGAAAAATTACAATAAAAATACCTAAATCCAACTATTGGATAATTATTTCACTTGTTTTAGCTATAGTCTTAATTTTATCTTTAATTCAGGGATGGAGTGTAGGTGGAAAAACATCCTTATCAGCCAATGAGACAGCTCAGAAGGCAATAAATTATATAAACAACAATCTAGTACAACCTGGAGATTCTGTGACTCTTTTTTCAGTAGAAGATTTAAAAAGCGTTTATAAGGTTACTACTTTGTACCAAGGGAGTAAAATTCCAGTTTATATATCAAAAGATGGAAATTATCTATTTTTGTCAGCTTACGACACTTCTGAGAACACAGGGCAAGCAACTACTAATAATACTCAGACAGCAGAAGAGATACCTAAGACAGACAAACCAACTGTCCAGCTATATGTGATGAGCTTCTGTCCATATGGGATACAGGCAGAAAATACGATGAAACCGGTTGTCGATTTGCTAGGTGCCAAGGCAACTATCGAGACTCATTATATAGTCAGCGTGAGCGGGACTACTGTGAACTCTTTGCATGGCGATTATGAAGCAACTGAAGACATGAGGCAAGCATGCATCTGGAAATATTACGATCAAGCTACCTTCTGGAAATATGTGAGTTATTTCAATAGCAACTGCAACAAGAACAACATTGATACATGCTGGAAAGATGCGGCAAAGAATGCCAGTATAGACACTGTAAAAATAGGTACCTGTGTCACGAATGAAGGTCTTACTCTAATGAAAGTCGAAGAGGCGCTTTCAAGTCAGAATGGTGTCACGGGTTCGCCGACATTGATAATCAATGGCTATATTGATGGTAAAGATGCTTGTAATTCAAATGCTGACTGCATTAATCCAGGTCAAACATGTGTGCAGACATCATCTGGAAAAGTATGTATGATTAGCAGAACCTCAGAAGCATACAAACAAGCTATTTGTTCAGCGTTCACAACACAGCCAAGCGAATGTTCACAAAACGTTTCTTCCACAACAACTACTGCTTCATCTGGCGGATGCGGATAAAAAAGAAAAAGAAAAGTTTATTTCTTTCGTGCTAACTCGTATACTGCTTTTAGTGCTACTATGAGTGCTGCAGGCGTAACAAACGTTAGTATGTTAAGCAAAATTGGATAAATGTAATAGCTAATATAAGGAATTTTATCCAATCCAGCACTTCCAGCCGCTAGTAAAGCTATTGCTGCTATCAAAAAGCCGGTTGTCTCTTTTGAAGTTATGTTCAAGAAACCTACTACAATACCTAGAATTATTAGTATTATTGTAACTACATCTAGAGGAATTGTGAAGAAACCTGCGACTATTGCTAGGAGTATTCCTACAAAGAACGCCAGCTCTCCCATTCCTTCTGTTTGAAAAGTTTGTTTTTTTGCTTTTGGCATAAAATAATAATTGGTTTCTGTTTTTTAAATGTTTAGATTTTCAGTTTCTCATATCTCAAATTTAGAGCCTTAGCCACACCTTCATGTGTCATTTTGCCATTAAAAGTGTTCACACCTTTGGCTAGGGGTTCATCAGATTTTATCGCTTTCACAAATCCAAGATTAGCAATCTTCAAAACATAAGGTAAGGTAGCATTAGTCAAAGCTGTGGTAGAGGTATGAGGAACAGTTGCAGGCATGTTAGTAACACAATAATGTATCACACCTTCTTCCACATATACAGGGTTTTTGTGTGTGGTTGGTCTGGAAGTCTCTACACAACCCCCTTGGTCTTTAGCAACATCAACTATCACTGAACCTTTCTTCATTTTTTTAACCATTTCACGTGTAACTAGCTTAGGCGTAGATTCCCCTGTAATTGCAACAGCACCAATCAATAAATCAGACTCGCTTACCGCTTTAGCTATATTTTCTGGATTTGACATCAGAGTTTTGACTTCACCATGATAGGTATCTTGTATGTTTTTCAGCTCAACGGGATTTCTTCCAATCATTATCACATCAGCGCCCATTCCATGGGCAATCTTACAAGCAGATAAACCGACTATACCTGTGCCGATTATTGTTACTTTAGATGGCGGTACATTTGCTACGCTACTTAACAACTTGCCATACCCACCATAAGTTTTTTCTAAGTAATGCGCCCCAACTTGAATCGACAGCTTTCCTGCTACCTCACTCATCGGCGCTAACAATGGCAAGTCTCCATCTCCCACTTCAACTGTTTCATATGCTATGCCAGTAACTTTTTTCTTAAGTAAATTCTCAGTCAATTCTTTATCTGCTGCCAGATGTAGGTAGGTAAACAGAATCTGATTTTTTTTCAAATAGTTGTATTCTTTCCCTAATGGTTCTTTCACTTTTACAATCATTTCACTTTTATCCCAGACTTTTTTAACATTACTAATGATTGCACCAGCTTTTTTATAGTCTTCATTGGAAAATCCAGAATTTTCTCCTGCGCCTGATTCAATTAGGATTTTGTGGCCAGATTTTACTAAAGCCTTTACACCTTCAGGAGTTAAACCGACCCTATTTTCTCCTATTTTTACTTCTTTCACACTGCCAATAATCATCCAAATACCCTTTAAAATAATATAATTTGATAAATAATTAACATGGATGTAGACAAAATCAGAAAGGATTTTCCTATTTTACAGAAAAAGTTTAACGGTAAACCACTTATCTACATGGATAGTGCATGTACCACAATTAAACCTAAACAAATGGTAGATTCTGTAGTTGAATACTATACAGAATATACTGGTTGCGCTGGCAGGTCTGTCCATAAGTTAGGAATAAAAACAACAGAAAAGTTTGAAGAAGCTAGAGAGAAAGTCGCAAAATTTATCACTGCCAAACCTGAAGAAATTATCTGGACAAAAAATACAAGCGAAGCAATAAATCTGGTGGCTAAGAGTTTTAATTTCAGAAAAGGAGATAAGGTCATAACAACAAACTTGGAACATAGTTCTGGTTTGCTTCCTTGGCAACTTCTATCTGATAATGGGGTTATAGATTTAGATTTTGTCCTGTGCAATAAAGAAGGGGAATTTGATGTAGAAGATTTTGAAAATAAGATCGATAAAAGGACAAAACTTGTTTCTATAATTTTTACATCAAACGTTACTGGCACTACAACTCCAATAAAAGAAATTGCAAAGATTGCACACGACAATGGAGCTAAAGTTCTTGCTGATGGTGCCCAAACAGTTCCACATATGCCTGTAGATGTAAGAAAGCTTGATGTGGATTTTCTGGCTTTCAGCGCTCACAAGATGTGCGGTCCAACTGGGCTTGGATGCCTGTATGGAAAAAAAGAATTACTAGAAAAACTATCACCTTTTCTAGTTGGAGGGGAAACTATTACTGACGCTGATTTGAAAACCCATAAGTTTGATAAGATTCCTTACAGGTTGGAGGCTGGTATCCAACATTACGCTGGTGTGATAGGCTTTGGTGCAACTATAGATTACTTGAAAAAAATTGGGATGGAAAACATAGAAAATTATGAGAAGGGGCTTACAAAAGATTTGATTAATGGTTTGTTGAATATGCCTAAATTAACTTTAATCGGACCAAAAGATTGGAAGAGGAAAGGTGCTATAGCCTCATTTACAGTAAAAGGAATGGAACCGCATGACGTTGCTATGTTTCTAGATAACGATAACATAGCTGTCAGGTCTGGAATGCATTGTGCTTATCCGTTCCATAAATTTATCAATGAACCAAAAGGCTCGGTTAGGGCATCACTTTATTTCTACAGCACAAAGGAAGAGATAAAGATTTTCTTAGATAAATTAAATTATATTGTAAAAACACTAGGGTGAAAATATGGTAATATGTATTGTAGCACTTGTTGTGTTTTCCATATTGTCAATATTTTCAGCAAGATATCGTAGATTGACGGGCGAAGCGTTTGAATGCGTCTTCCGTATGGTTACTTTTAGACCATGCAAAATAAAACTAGACCAAAGGATAAAGGCAAAAATAACTTCTAAACTCATGAAGATACCAAGTCTAGCAAGGTTTATTTACAAAAACTTTACTTTACTCTCCTGGATTTTTACTATAGTTTTCTTCGTTAGTCTGTTCTTTTCTGTTAGAGGAATTTATAATCTAGTTGTTCATGGCACTTGCGATCCTTCTTCAGGCAATTGTCCATTCTCTACCAAAGCACCTGTCTGTGGTTGTGAAGGAATTTGTCAATGTGAAGAGAAAAGTTGTAACTCACCAGAATATGTAGCATGCAAGGGGAACTGCAGCTGTCAAAAAGAAATTTGTGGAATTAAGTAAATATGGGTATAAGAGGAGTTATCAGAGATATTGCAGGTATTTATTTGGGATTTGAGATAGTCAGAGGCTATCTTAGTCATAATTTTACGCTTACTCCATATATTTTGATTGCAGGACTGATTCTCTTAATCCTTGGTTTGTGGTTTATACTTGAAAGAATCGGTATTATACCAAAAATAGCTTAAAAATATTCAGGAGAAATTATAATCATGCAAAAAATTGTTCCAACCATTTGCACATATTGTGGATGCGCATGCAGGCTGAATTTTGTTATTGATAATGGAAAGATTGTAAAAGTTCTTCCTGATCCTACAGACAAAGTCAGCGAAGGTAAGCCTTGTATAAAAGGACTGACATTACATGAAGTTATACAGAAAGATAGAATTCTCAAACCGATGATAAGAAAAGATAAAAATTCTCCTTTAAAAGAAGTTTCTTGGAATGAAGCATACGATTTCATCTATAAAAAAACTAAAGATTTGTCACCAGAACAGGTATTTTTTACACCTTCGGGTAAAACTACAAATGAAGACTGCTATATAATGCAAAAGTTTGCCAGGACAGTTTTCAAGACAAATAATGTGGATGGCTGTTGTACAAGATTGTGTCATATAGCTACTGTTAAGGCTCTTGTAGATACTTTTGGTAACGGGGCAATACCGACAAAAATGGATGATATGTATGATATAGATTGCCTTTTTATCATCGGTTCAAATCCCGCATCGAATTATCCCGTGATGTTCAACAGGATAGTTAAGGCAAGAAAAAAGATGAAAATAATTTCTGTGCAGAATATTGAAAATCTAACTTCTCAATTCGCGGATATAAAAATAATAATCCAGCCTGGGACAAACATAGTCTTTCTGAATGGTATTATGAATGAACTAATTCATAGGAAAGCTTATGATAAAAAGGTTGAAAAGATTACAAATTTTTCTAATCTATGTGAAGTTGTAAAAAACTATCCGTCTGAAATTGTTTGCGATTTTTGTAAAATTAGTAAAGAAGAATTCAGTAAAGTTGTTGACACAGTAGAAAATTCTAGAAGTCTGGGTATGATGCATGGGATGGGGGTTACGCAGCACGTCAGTGGTACAGCTAATACCCATTCCTTACTAAATCTCCTGATATTAAAAAATGGGAAGCTGCTTTCGGGTAGGGGTGAGGTTAATGTCCAGGGTGTTGGTGATATGGGTTGCTTGCCAGATTCCATGTCTTCTGTTCTTCTCAATCAGGAAACCATAGAGAAGGTATGGAAAACCAAAATATCAAAAAATAATGGAAAAAATATGGTAGAGGCATTGATAACTTCACCTGTTAAGGCAGCATTTATTTCTGGTTTCAATCCTGCACAATCTCTACCAAATCTTGATAGAGTACACGAGAATCTAAGCAGAATATTTCTAGTTCAATTAGAACCTCATTTGAATATAACTTCAGATTTTGCTGATGTGATTTTGCCAACACCAACGTTGGTAGAAAGAAATGGAACTATAACAAATGGCGAAAGAAGAGTGAGGCGTACCACTAAAACCGTAGAACCTATGGGCATGTCTAAGCCAGAATGGATTATTTTTAAGGAATTATCTAAATTGTTTGGAATTGGAAAATTCTTCATTTATAGCAATGAGAAGGAAATTACTGATGAGATAAGTAAAACAATTCCAGCCTACAGGAATATTGATGTGGATTCTATCTATGAAGGAAATGACAATTTTGCTGATAAGGAGATAAAATTTTTTAAGTTCAATCCAGAAGAATTCAAAGGCAAGAAAGATATCAGAACTAAACAATATCCATTCATTCTGACAACATTTCGTTCGCAGCATCATTTTCTTACAGGCGAACTGACAACAAAATCCGAAACCTTGAGCAAATCTTCTGATGGAGCTTATTGCTATATGAATGAGGAAGACGCAAAGAAATTGGAAATAAAAGATGGAGATACAGTGGAAGTTTCTAGTTGCATTAGTAAATTGACAACAAAAGCAAAGATTGATAAAAGAATTCCAAAGGGTATAGTTGGCATGTATTTTCATTTCAAGGAGTTGCTTGTAAACAAGCTGTTTCCTGCAGAATTCGATGAGAAGATGTTTACACCAAGCTATAAGATGGTTGCTGTGAAAATAAAGAAGGCTTGATTGCTTGTTAAACAAAAAAATTGTAATGAAAGAACTGGAGAAAGTTATCGATCCAGAGATTGGCATACCCATAACTAAAATGAAATTGATAGACGATGTGAAGATCGATAAGAATAATGTATTGATAGAGTTCCATTTGACCGTGCCTTTTTGTCCTATGGCCATGAGAATTGCCAACGAAATCAAGTCAGTAGTATCCAATATCAAAGGAGTAAAGTCAGTTGAAGTAAAACTGAAAGATCATCATATGGCTGAACAGGTTAACAGAGAAGTTAACAAACAATGAACAGCTAAGGTAAATACCCTGGATGTTGACGAATACAATTTCTTTTTTCTTTCGCACGATATAGAGCCTTGTCTGAATAAGAAACTAAATCTTCTGCAGTACTATAACCAAGTGATGTAGTTGTTCCTATGCTTATGGTTAAAGGCATTTGATTTCGGAATTCTTCTAAAATCTCTGTTGCAACTCTCATAGCTATTTTTCTTGGTGAGGATCTTCTCTCGTGTTGTGACTTCGTTTTTATATACTTTTGGATAATTACGAACTCTTCACCACCATATCTGAATGCGTAATCCATCTCACGTGTATTTGTTCTAATTATTTCTCCGGTTTTTCCAAGCAAAACATCTCCTGCGGGATGACCATACCTATCATTGTACTGTTTAAAATAATCTAAATCTAGCATAAGTAACGAGATTGGTGTTTTTGTTCTCCTTGCTTCTGCTAATTCTTTAGTTAATATTTCATCAAAAAATCTACGAGAAAACAAACCTGTTACAGAATCTATAACAGCAAGTTTAGCACGCTCTTCCAAATATTCTATATGTTGTCCTACTAAAGGGTATTGGGTTCTTACCTCATCTAATTGTTTTTCAAGTTCGGATACCATAAGCAGTCTATAAGTATTAATCTTTTTAAACCTTCCTATTCGTTAGGAAAATGACATTCTCAAATTCATAAAATCAATAAACAATGGAGAAATCTTTGAATTCATTTTTATATTTTTCTTTGTTTAAAGCTACTTTCTCTACCTTAGCTCCTATCGGACCTTTCCTGCACCAATTAAGCAATTTATTTACAGCTTCATCACTGCCTTCTGCGATTATTTCTACTGAATTATCCGGATTGTTTCTTACCCAACCTTTCAGATTCAGTTTATCAGCTATTTTCTTTGTATTGCGCCTGAAAAATACACCTTGAACTCTACCGTGTACGATTAAATGAACCCTTCTCATATGCTATTTTTAGTTAAAAATAAAGTTAAAATTATAAAAATCAAATAATTTTGTGAGGTTAACACATGGTTAAAGTACAATTGGTTTATACCAAAATGTGTCCGCATTGCCCACCTGCTAAAGAGCTTTTTAGGGAGTTAAAAAAACAGTATAAATTTGATTATAAGGAAATAGATGTTGTGACACCAGAGGGGCAGAAGCTTGTTATTAAACACAGTATTATGAGTGTACCAACTGTAGTTATTAATGATACTGTAGCTTTCGTAGGTGTACCTTCAAAAGAAAAGGCAATTCAAGCCATAAAAGGTTAGAAAATGTACGATGTAATAATTGTTGGTGGTGCAGGGGCTGGTCTGACAGCTGGCATTTATGCTGCAAGAAGAACATTGAAAACTTTGATTATTACAAAAAATGTTGGTGGACAGGCATTAGAAACTGATAAGGTTGAGAACTATCCAGGGTATTTGAAAATTTCTGGTTCTAAACTTATGGAAAATTTTCAAAAACAAACTATGAAATCAGGAGCAGAGATAGTTTTTGACGGTGTTAATGAAATAAAAGAAGAAAATAGAGAGTTTGTCGTAAAAACTGACAGTGCAAAATACAGAAGCAAATCAATTATATTGGCTTTTGGAAAAACACCAAAAAGTTTAGATGTACAAGGAGAAAGCAAATTCGTTGGAAAGGGGGTTTCGTACTGTACAACATGCGATCTGCCATTGTATAAAAACAAAACAATTGCTATCGTTGGCGGTGGAAATTCTGCTTTAGAAGGAGCTTTATACGGAAGTGAGATTGCAAAGAAAGTCTATTTGATTCATAGAAGAGACGAATACAGAGGATTTGAATGTTTAACTGAACAGGTGAAAAAGAAGAAGAATGTTGAACTTGTTTTAAACTCTGTTGTAGAAAAAATAAATGGTGATGAGAAATTAAAATCCGTTGTTGTAAAAGATGTAAGAACGAATAAGACAAAAGAGTTGGTTGTAGATGGAATTTTTATTGAAATTGGATTGGAGGTTAAGACTGATTTTGTGAAAGATTTGGTCAAACTTGATGAGAAAGGGCAGATAGTTATAAACAATCTATGCGAAACATATCATCCTAATACTGATAGAATTAGGCCGGGTATATTCGCTGCCGGCGATGTGACTAACATCCCATTTAAACAGATAGTTGTTTCTGCAGGTGAGGGATGTAAAGCTGCTTTACAAGCTTACAATTTTATTCACGGAATGAAAGAAACCGGTGTTACAGCTGACTGGCTACACGAAAAGAAGTGAGTTCAACATATTTCTCTATCTCAAGTTCTTTTGCAAGTTCTTTTGTAACAATTGCATAGTATTTAGTTGGGTTTTCAATCACACCCCATTTTTTCTTGTATGATTCGTCTCCAACTTCAAGATCGTAATATTTCACTCCTTCCTTTATGGATCTTTCAATATCTTTTTTAAGTAAGAAAGTCGGGATTGATCTGTTTTTATACTTCCTATTCCACCAACAACCAAAGTAATAGACAGTATCCTTTTCCTGCATCGCAATATGGACTGCAATCAATTCATTTTTCAAATACGCGCTAAGAACATAGCATTTCTGCTTCCATAGCTCTAATCTTCTTTCAAAATCCTTTTTGCTCTCCTTCCAAAAATTAAGAAACCATTTTTTACTTTTTTCAAGATCATTCTTTTTATTTAGTACAACCTTCACATCCGCATTCTTTTTTTCGACCCTTCGCAGATCTTTTCTTAAACTATTGTCCATCTTTATTTGGTCAAAAGTTTTAGGAAGTTCGATTATATTTGTGTATCCATCTTTTTTGTTTGTCTCAAAACCTATTGGACAGTCTGGATGAATGTCGAGCAGGAAAAAGGGTGTTGGCAAATCTTTCAAATCTTTTTCTTCAAGCCACGCATACGGAAGGAATGGTATATCTCTCCATGTCCAGTAGAACAATGCTGTACCTTTGATACGAATTTTTACGAATTCCATAATTCATGCCTAATGTTCTCCAAGCCTATGCCAATCCCAGTATACTATGAGTTCATGACTCCTCCAGTTACCTCCGATACTTTTCAGATATTCTTTCTCTTTTTTCGCGGCAATCACATGAGCCTCTGTATCAACTTTCAGCCCAAACTTTTCGACCAAGAACTTCTCGATTAGCTCATGTACACATAAGGCTTTGAAGGATTTTCTTCTATCCTGAATGTTGATTTTCTTGTCGATAAATAGTTCTTTCCGTCTCCTGCTCCAATCTGCGACATGCTCTTCTCTTTTTGTGATTACATGATCTGAAATTTTATGACCAAGAAAACTCAATGAAATCCTATTGCCAGAAAACTTCACTCCTCTCACAGGAAATTTGGAAAGTATTTCTACAAACTCATGACGCAGAGCATTTTCCTGTATATCTGACTTGCAGAGTTTACTTTTCATAACTATAATTAGTAATTCAATTCCTTATTTTTGTCATTAAAGATGACTTTTATAAGTTTAATCTTTTCTATTTTCATTATGGAAGAACTTGTTGGTATAGCAAGAAAAACAATAGAAGATTTTTTTAAAACTAGTAACTCGAAAATTAAATCAGATAAAAAGTTTCAAGATAGAAGAGGAGTTTTTGTCACTATACATTCCTATCCTGATAATGAGCTACGCGGTTGCGTGGGCTTCACGACTCCTGAATACCCCTTATATGAAGCTGTACAAAAAGCATCAATAGAGGCAGCATTTCATGATAACAGATTCTTGCCATTAACAAAAGATGAACTAGATAAAGTTGTTTTCGAAGTTTCTATATTAAGTTTACCTGAAGTATTAAATGGAACCCCCGATAAACGAATAGAAAATATTGAGAAAGATAAGGATGGTTTAATAATAGAGTACGGAATAAGAAAAGGACTGTTCTTACCACAGGTGTGGGAAGATATACCGGATAAGAAGCAATTTTTAGAAGCGCTATGTTGGAAAGCTGGATTAACACCGGATTACGTTTTTGATAAAAATACCAAGTTATACAAATTCAATGTTAAAGCATTCAAAGAATTTGAACCGAAAGGAAAAATCATAGAAATAGGTTTTAAAAAGAAATAGATAATATGAAAGTTGCTATCTGTTCTGTAGAAAAAGAGAGATTGAAAAAAATTCTTGAAAAACATGAGTTTCAAGTTGTAACAAGGAATCCTGATGTTGTTCTTTGCTATGGTGGTGACGGAACTATCTTGTATGGTGAAAGATTGTATCCTACTGTTCCTAAACTAGCAGTGAAGACAACAGAGATATGTAGAAAATGTGATTATGGCTCGAAATCTTTAGGTTCTCTACTGGAACAATTAAAAAAAGAGAATTATATGATAATAGAAGAGACGAAATTAGATGCTTTCTATAAAAACAAAAAAATAACGGCTTTGAATGAGGTGCAAATTCATACAGCTTTACCGATAGGGGCTATAAGATTTTATGTTTCTATTGATGGAAAAAAATTTGAAAATTTGATAGGAGATGGTGTAATCATTGCTACACCTTTTGGTTCTACAGGGTATTATCTTGCAACCGGTGGTAGACCATTTAAAGAAGGGATTGGCGTATCTTTTAACAATCTGCATACAAAAAAAATTCCAAGTTTTGCTGTACCAGAGGATTCAAAGATAAAAATTAAGATGAATAGGGACTCGGCTTTACTTTTATCAGACAATAATCCAAAATATTTCAGACTGAAAGAAGGAGATGAGGTTGTAGTTCAGGAATCAGAAGAAAAGGCAAGATTTATTTTTGTAGAAAAGTGATGTGATGGAGTTTTAGTTTGATCATTTTATCTCTATCACTTTCACTGGACAGCTATCAGCAGCTTCTTTCACCTGCTTAGGATATTTCTTATCTCCATTAGCGTCCTTCACATGAGAAAAGCCATCGTCTCCCAATTCAAAAACTTCTGGAGCAATGCTCGTACACAACCCACACCCAATACATTTGGTTTTATCAACTTTTACTGCCATTAATATTGCACCCCCATTGTTGTCGGAATTTTTTTCGGATGTTTTACATCTGTTATCTCATTTACAAAATCAACTTTATCTATCAATGCTTCAGGAGCGTACCTCCCTGTAAGCACAATATCAGTCTTCTTAGATATTTTATTTGTCTGGTTTAAAAACTTTATCACCTCATCTACCGGTAACAGCTTGCAATATAATGTTAGGTTAATTTCATCCAAAATCAAAAGATTAGGTTTTTTCTTTTTAACAATTTCTTTAGCGAATTCTAGTCCTTTCTTGCATAGTTTTCTATCTTCTTCTGTTAAATTGTTCAGACCAATCCAACCTTTTCTTCCAAATTGATGTATCTCATAGTAGGGCTTCAGCATGTCAGTAATTTTATACTCGCCAGTTTTGTTCCACCATTTCAGAAACTGTATTATCACGACTTTATGCCTATGACCGACTGAACGTAATGCTAGGCCTAGAGCGTTAGTTGTCTTACCCGCCCCCTCACCGGTAAAAACATATGTATATCCCATCATCTTACCTCTTTTTTCAGCCATCCTTCATATTCTTTGTTTGCTTCCACATTAATTTTAGTTATGCATGGAACAGTATAAGGATGAACTTTCTTAATCTCGGTTTTAACTTTTTTCCAATTCTCTTCTTTAGTTTTTGCAATCAAAATATATTCCTTCGTCTTTTCTATTTTATCTTTCCACCAATAAGCCGAATCTATAGGAAAAATATTTGCGCAAGCAACCAGTCTTTTCTTCAAAAGATGTAGAGCAATATTTTTAGCTGTCTTTTTATCAGGATTTGTGGCATAGACGAATATGAAAGCCATATTTAAAATTATTGATTAAAATAGAAATATGCCAAATGTGTTATTGTTCGTACTTGCAATTATCGATATTCTTTCTGGGATATTTCTATTCTCCCATGCAAGCTTTTTGGCTAGATTAGTCTTCTATCTTGGAATCATCTGTTTAATGAAAGGTGGCTGGTCTTTAATGACAGCTCTTACTTCAAAGTTTTATTTTGACTTTCTAGGTTTTTTGGATGTAATCGCGGGAGCATCTTTACTTTTAATCCATTCTAACCACATACTCGCATTTTTCACAGTAATTGGAATAATGATGATAGTAAAAGGGATATGGTCAATGTTCTTTTCTGTTTCTTCCTAAAGTGTACATTCTGCACAGCCAGATACCGGGTTATCCTCATTTATGGGTTTAAGGATTTCCATAGTCCTACTTCCAGTCCTGTAAACTGTTATCCCCTTGCATCCTAACTTGTAAGCGAGTAAATACACTTTCTCTATATCATGTGGTGTTGCCCAGTTTGGAAAATTCAATGTTTTGCTAACAGCATTGTCAGTATATTTTTGAAAGGCAGCCTGCATCCTCACATGCCATTCTGGTGATATATCATGTGCAGTAGTGAGGATTCTTTTAATATTTTTTGGAATTACCTTTACATCTTGAACCGAAGTTCTCCCAGAAATATTTTTAATCAATTCTTCAGAATAAAATCCTTCTTTTATTGCTATGGTTTCAAACAGAGGATTGATTTCTATCAGTTTTGATCCTATACTATCGGAGACATCTCTCACATAAGCAACAGAAAATAATGGCTCTATTCCCGAACTGCAGTTTGCGATAACACCTATAGTTCCAGTGGGTGCTATGGTTGTCACAGTTGCATTCCTCATACTTTTGTATTTTTTCTCCCAAACACTTCCTTTGAAGTTTGGGAAGCTTCCCTTTTCCTTCCCAAGTTCTGCAGACATTTTCCTTCCTTCTTCTGTAATAAACTTCATCACATCTTCAGCAGTCTTAATCCCTTCTTCAGAATCATAAGGTATTCCAAGCTGTACCAGCATTTCAGCAAATCCCATCACGCCCAGTCCTATTTTCCTATTGTTCTTTGTCATCTGTTCAATCTGTGGAATTGGATAAGTATTAGCATCTATCACGTCATCAAGAAATCTAACTGCTAGCCTGACTATAGTTTTCAGTTTTTCCCAATTGATTTTGCCATCTTCAATAAATTTTGCAAGATTAATGCTTCCAAGATTGCAAGATTCGTATGGTAAAAGAGGCTGCTCCCCACATGGATTGGTAGATTCAATCTCCCCGACTTGTGGTGTTGAATTAAACTTATTTATCGTATCAATAAAAATAACTCCAGGTTCACCATTCTTCCATGCCATCGTCAATATTAAATTCCAGACCGCTCTTGCCTTTAATGTTTTCATCGGTTTGCCATTTTTGGGATTGGTGAAATTAAAATCCTTGTCTTTTTCAATCGCATCCATGAATTTATCTGTAACTGCAACTGAAATATTGAAATTCTTTAGGATACCTTCCCTCTCTTTGCAGACAATAAAATCTAGTATATCTGGGTGATCTACTCGCATGATTCCCATATTAGCTCCACGTCTTTTTCCACCTTGTTTTATAACTTCTGTAGCTGCATCATATGCTTGCATAAAACTGATTGGGCCTGATGCTACTCCACTTGTGGATTTTACAATATCGCCCGATGGTCTTAAACGGGAAAAATTAAAGCCAGTTCCCCCACCAGCTTTTTGAACAATAGCCATGTTTTTTATTCCCTCAAAGATACTTTCAATCGAATCTTCTACTGGGAGGACAAAACAGGCACTGAGGTTTAGTCCACTACCAGTACCGGCATTCATTAATGTTGGTGAATTCGGTAAAAATTCTAGATTAACTATCATATTGAAAAATTCTTTCTCTATTTCTCTTATCCTCTGCTTGCTTTTTCCATACAATTTCTCAGCTTCAGCAATTGCATGCGCAACTCTTTCAAACATCTGCCTAGGAGTTTCTATAACCCTCCCTGTATCATCTTTTTTCAAATACCTTCTTTCAAGAACAACTATAGAATTCAAAGGCAGCTTCAGGTCGTCCTCCACACCGAGCATCGCCTTGGCTCTTCTCAGCTCAGTCCTCTTTTGTCTGTATAAAATATATGCCTTGGCAGTTTTATAATGACCGCCTTCAACCAAAGTTTTCTCAATTATGTCTTGAACCTGCTCGACTGTTGTAATTTCTTCCGGCTTCAACTGTTTTTCAAGAATTTCAATAACCTGTTTTGCCAGATTTTCAGCTATAGTCCTATCCGTTCCACCAACAGATTGAGCAGCCTTAAAAATAGCATTAGTAATTTTTTCAGGATTAAAATCAACAATCCTTCCATCCCGTTTTTTTATCTGTTTAACCATTCTTCCCAAATCTCTTTTTGTTTATTTTAAAATAGAGATATCTAATCTTTCATATGTTGTACATAAATATAGATTTCTATATGAAAAAGTATATTATACAGAAAAGGAATCACTTAGGTGTAATCACTCAGTTTCTTTACCAAAATCATCTATCTGGTACTTGAATTCTTTATCAGAAGCTATACGCTTACTTTCTTTCAAAATTTCTCTTGCCAATAACCAGAATAAAGTAGCTAAAGCCTTTTTTCCTTTATTATTTGCAGGAATAATCAAGTCAATATCCTTTGTTTCATTAAAAGTATCACATATAGCAACTAGAGGCACGCGAGCCTTAACGGATTCTTGTAAAGCTTGTATATCTATCAGTGGATCAACTATGAGTAAAGCATCAGCTTCAAAGAAACTATTGCAATTTGGATTTGTTAAACTTCCGGGCATAAAACGAGAAGTGACAACTTTTGCACCTACCACTTCTGAAAATTTTTCTATTGCCTCTTTGGCAACAGATTTCCTGCTTACAACTAAAATGTTCTGAATTCTAGATAAGAATTTTGCAGCAATTCTAATTCTTTCATCAATTTTTTTTAGGTTTAAGACAGCCAACCCGTCTTCCCTTATTTTATAAATGAATTCTCTCATCTGTTCGGTTCTTTGCTTCATTCCTATGTGGATTCCTGCAGCTAAATATTGCTCTTTTGGTATCAATAATCTTACTGGCATACTCCATTATTTGTGTCGATAGGATTTTAAACTTTATCTTTTATTTATTTTATTTATATTTTAAGAAATCATCCTATGTATTTCAATTCTTCTTTCTCTGTTTTTTCAGCTTTTGGCCCCATCATTTGAGAAAAAGTTTTCCTTTGAATATCCTCAACCTTTTTAATGAAATCTTCCATTTCATTTACTTTTTTCTTCAATTTCTTGACATCAATTTTTATGTTTAAAATATCGGTTAGAACCTTAAGTATAGCCTCAGCCGCTTTATGATCTGGTAAAATCGGATAGCCAGCAGTTTCACCAAGTAGGCATATACCTTTTATATCGAAATATTTTCCTAAGCCTAAAAGCAAGCCAGAGGCACCGACTATTGTCCCAATTTTACTGCCAGCATCAAAATCTATGTTAAATTTCTTATATTTTTTAATTAACTCTACATCACTGACAGCGCCTATAACTTTTGGATTTTCTTTTAATTCACCTATACCAAAACCAGCTAATGTAATCATCTCTTTTACTCCAAGTTTTTTTACAAAAGTTAAAATTTCATTTACAATTTCATAGTGCCCTTCTGGATCTATGCTTTGTGAATCACCAATCAGGATAACTAAGTCACGTTGATTCTTATTTTTAGCCTTCAAATAATAGAACTCATTTTTTAACATATGTACTGCAGAAGATTGATGTAACAGAACATAATGCATGAAATGAGAAGAAAGCACTTCAGCAAACTTTTTAGCTTTAAGTTCTTCTACAAGATACCCTGCAGCTATCCTACCAACATGACCGATACCCGGCAAACCCTCTATAAACAAAGGATTTTTCAATTTCGGTCTTTCTAGTTCAAAGATTTTGGTTGTCATACTATCAATAATTTGTTTTTTAATTTAATTAAATCATTCTTCTATACTTTCCATATTTGTCTTCTGGCGAGTACTTTGGTGGTTCTGGGTTTACAGTCTTTTTATCACATTTTTGGCAGATATCCCTGAAAGTATAGACCTTGCAGGAAGTACATTTTTTCATCTTCATTTAATGAACCTGTAGTTTGCCTCGATACCCACTTTCTTAGCTTGAGTAATAATTTTATCCAACTCTTGCTCCAATTTCTTTTCTTCTATTTTCGGATTTTTTGTTTTAACTTCTACCCTATAGTTTGGGGCAGATATATAGCTAATTTTGATTTTATCATCAAGTTCTTTCAATAGATTCTTTATTCTTTCAACACCATCATTTGCATAACTCTTTAACTCAACATCAGCCTTAATAACAACTTCTTTTTCTACAAGATTTTTTTCAATTATTGCAATCAGAGTTTTTTTCCATGCTTCAGGGAAATCATACTTCTGCAGGACATCTGGATTTTTCTTGATCTCTTCAAAAGCAACGAATAGTTCTCCAAACTTTTCTTGGAGTGGAAATCCTATTTCAGTATAAACTTGTTCCAAACTTTTATTCAATTCTTTTCCTACCTGTTCAAGTATTTTTTCAGCTCTTTGTCCTTTCCTGTAGACATTCCATTTATTTTTTTCATCGCTTCTAGAAACCCTTTTCAGGCTTAAATTGACAGAATTTTTCTCTCTGTCTATCCTGATTACTTTTGCGACATACTGTTTGTTTAATTTGACAAATTTCCTTATGTCCCTAACCCACTTACCCGCCACTTCTGATATATGCATCATTCCTTCTACAGCAGCGTATTCTTCTAAAGTGCACCAAGCAGCAAAAGGGCTGATTTTTTTTACATTACATATTACAAGTTCTCCAAATTCTGGTAAGCCTTGTCTCTTTGCCATAATTCACCTTTAATTTATGACTTTTAATTTTATTAAGATAAATTGATATTACTAAATGAGGTAAAGTGTGAATATATTACTAATTATTTTTGCATTAGCAACTTTTATCTCTACATTAGTCGGTGGGTCAGTTACCATTAAGTTTAGAAAATATCTTCCTTACTTTTTCGCATTTGCTGCTGGAAGCTTAATAACTGTCTCATTTTTAGACCTTCTTCCAGAAAGTTTGGAAATTTCAAAAAGTATCAACTTTCCAATTAGATATTTAATGCTTTCAATAGTTGCTTCATTTTTCTTTTATAGCCTTTTGGAACGCTTTTTTCTAACGCATAATATGGAAAGCAAAGATACTCATGGTCATATAGTTGGGCCAATTGGAGCAGGGAGTTTAGTTATTCATAGTTTTCTAGATGGCGTAGCTATTGGTGCAGCATTTACAGTAAATAGTTCTGTTGGAGTTATTGTAGCACTTGCAGTTATTTTTCATGATTTTACAGATGGTATAAATACTGTTACTCTGATGTTAAAGAACAGACAAAAAATTAAAAGAACAATACTTTTCTTATTGATGGACGCATTAGCACCAGTTTTAGGAGTTTTGACCGCTACTTCAATCTTAATATCTGAGAGGATACTTGCTATTATACTTGCAATATTTGTTGGAGAATTCTTATATATTGGAGCATCGACCTTATTGCCAGAAACCCGGAACAACTTATCAAAAGGAATATTAGCTGCTATGGCTATCGGTATAATTATTATTACTGTTCTTACTTCACTTGTTCAAACTTTATAATAAGTCAAGTGTTAAAGAGAAGCTTTATAAAATTCGATACATCTAATTAAACTGTATGCCATTAATACCGAGAAAGGAAAACAAGAACATAGAATTCAAGGAAAAACTTACTGCTGAAACTCATCTAAAAGAAACTAAAAAGCAGCATCTTGCATCACAAATGAAATACCTGTTAGAGGTCGGTGATGGCACAGCTATTTACATTATTGGAGTGGATGATTCTGGCAAAAGTAAAGGGTTATCTGATTTAGAGTTCGAGGAAACGCTCAATGTCTTGAAAGTTGTAGCAAGAGAGAATAATGCTGATGTAGTAAAAGTTGAAAGATTCGCAGAAAATGGAAGCTTGGTTGGCAGAATAATTATTTCCAGTAAATTGGGAAAAGGTAAAAAGCAGCATATCATTGTTTCCACATGTGGGCATGTTGGAGCTGGTAAATCTACTTTAGTAGGAACATTGATGACAGGTAAATCAGATACAAATGGTAAAGCCTGGCTGTATCTTAATGTCTTACCGCATGAGATTGAACGTGGCCTGTCAGCTGATCTACACTATGCATTATTTGGTTTTGAAAATGGTAAACCTATCCATCTAAAAAACCCTTTGGATAAAAAAGAACGTTCACAGCTTGTAGCTAAAACCGACAAGATCATAAGTTTTGTTGATACTGTTGGACATGAACCATGGCTACGTACTACTATCCGTGGATTGGTTGGCCAGAGCATAGATTACGGTCTGCTGGTGGTGGCAGCTGATGACGGTGTTACGCATATAACAAAAGAGCATTTAGGTTTGTTGTTAGCAATGAATCTGCCGATAATAATCTGTATGACAAAGATTGACAAGATGGGTGAAAAAAGAATTGGGGAAGTAGAACAACAGATAGAAGATATGTTAAAAAATATAGGAAGAATTCCTTTTGAGGTAAAAGATATGAATGACCTTACTGTCGTGATAGATAAGTTAGAATCGATAGTTCCAGTGATAAAAACTTCTGCTATCAGCCTGAAAGGATATGATCTCCTCAATAATTTCTTGCGTGAATTGCCAGAGAGAAAGAAAGAATTGGATAAGCCGTTTTTAATGTTCATCGATAGGATATATGACGTTACTGGTGTGGGAACAGTTGTGTCTGGAACCATTAAACAAGGCAGGTTGCAGGCTGGTAAAGAGCTCTTACTTGGTCCAGATGACACTGGTAATTTCAGAAAAGTGAAAGCTACAAGCATAGAGATGCATTATCACCGTTTGGCAGAAGCGGATGCCGGTTTGGTTGTCGGTATAGCTCTACGTGGAGTTAAACACGAGGAAATAGAACGCGGTATGATATTGTGTGACAATGAATTGCAGCCCAAAGCTGTAAAAAGTTTTGATGCAGAAATTCTAGTTTTGCATCATCCTACCAGGATAGCCAGTGGATACGAACCAGTGCTACATAATCAGACGGTAGCGGCATCTATAAAGTTTGAGCTGCTGGATAGAGATTATCTGAAAGGGGGAGAGACCGGTAAAGTCAGGATGGCATTTAGATATAAATCACAATTTGTCCAAGAAGGGGACAGATTTGTTTTTCGTGAGGGTAAGACAAAAGGCATAGGGACTGTTACAAAAATTGTTAAGTATGCTTAATTATTTTCTAAGAATTATTTTCTAATAAAAGCAACAGATATTAAAATCAATACCACAGCTGTTAGTATAGCATAGATGCTTGTTGCGACTGGTGCAACCATTCCCCCTGATATGTTCTTGGAGAAATCAAGAAAAATGGATATTGTGACTACGATTATTAAAACAGCTGCTACCGAAATCAGTATTCTTTTGTTCATAATTAACTTTTGAAATGCTCAAGTATTTAAACTAAACTACATCCTCAATTCTTTTTCCAGAAAATTTCCTAAAGAACCAAATCCACAATAAGGCTGCATCCATTGCAGAATAGACAAACGTCGCACTCCCAGGGGATATGAGATTAACTGCAAATAAAGTATTGCTTACAGGATAAAATAAAGGTATTGAACCAGCTGTTACTAAATCAAGTATGATATGCGTACCCATACCAATGAAAATCATAAGGGATATTTTTGACCAGTCATATTTTTTAATCAAGTAAAATATTGATGAAAAAAGTAAAAATGCTAATGGCAACCAAATGGTATGGGTTATTGTCCTATGCGCAATAAAATTTCCAAAAAATAAATCTACATCAGGGAGCAAACCAGCCAAACCAGCGATTAAGATGTATTTGTTCGGCAGCTTGCTTTTCTTGATTTTCAATATATTGTCCCTAAAGATATCAATGAGTATCATTGGAAGTAGCATGTGTGTTACTACAAATGGCATAATTATAGAATTGTTTTTTACAATTATCAAAGTATTTGTGCCGTGGCTCCTGAATGCCATGAACTACGAGGTCTAATACTCACAGTAAATATTTTTTCCAGATTATCATCAAGTAAGATTGCACTTCCTATCATCCAACGTGGTAGCCTCTCAATATATTTCCATAATTCTTCCTGAATATAAGTTTGCATAACAGAATGCAATGCTTGCAAATCATCTCTAGAAGTTAATCTAAAAGAAATTACAATATCTGTTTGTGATAAAATATCCTGATGAATTTTTGAAGGCATCTGACTGATTACTATCAAACTCACACCTGGCTCCCTACCTTGTTTGGCTATAGTCAGAAGTGATTCTGTAGAAACTGTTGTTCTATCGGAAGGACAGAAATTGTGAGCCTCTTCAAATACCAGCCATGTCAATGGAAATACTTTTTTTGGTTCTCTTCTTTCAACCCTAGCCAATTCTTCTTCCTTTCTTGCCAATACCCTTTCTCTGTATATCTGTCTTGTTATCCAAGCTGCTATCAGATTTCTTAGACCCCATGCCTCACCCTTAACTCTGGACAAATCTATAACAGAAGCTTGACTTGCTTTTACTATATCTTCGATTCTCATGCCTTCTTTGGAAAATATCCCCCAAGATTTTGCAACTTCTAAGAAATTTATCAAAACATTTTTCACTTCCTGCCCGATCATTTTATCATCTTTAATCCTCGTTACAAAATCATCTATGTCGAAATCTTGTTTCTCTGTTGTCAGTTCGTTAAAATTTCTTTCTAAAGCCACAGATTCCTGTGAGGTTCTCTCCAGATTAAATGCCAAAGCCCAATCATCCGGAGAAAATTCTTTTGGAGAGATGGAAATAGTATAATCCACTGGTATGCCAGCCTTCTCGTATATTTCTTTCAGCTCCAAAGGAACGTATACCTTCACATTATCAAAACCTTTTTGTTCCAAATTCCATTCTCTAAGTAGGTCTGCCTGTTGTTCGTTGGGAAATTTCATACTCCAGTAAATCCCGACAGGGTCAAAAACCACACAAGCAATTTTTTCAGAATATTCCTTTTCTAGTGAAAGGATTTCTTCTATGATAGTTGCTGCACTGTATGATTTTCCGCTTCCTCTCTTCCCGCATATCAGAATTACATGAGGTTTAAATAAATCGATAAAAACTTTTGTTGTTAAATGAGCATCTTCGCCTGTGCCTACTATGTGCTTGCCGATATAGCCAGAAGCCTTTATTCCTAGCTTTTCTAAATCTTCTTTTGTTCTTCCAACTACAGTTTCATAAGGCATATAAATTAATTTTGTAGTTAAGATATCAAATATTGTATGTTGGGAAGGTCATCTAGCTTGGTCTAAGCAATGCCAAAAGGATTTATCCTTGGGGTGGATAACACATGGGTTCAAATCCCATCCTTCCCATCTTTTAAATAATTAATAAAATTAATTCTCTGTTATGGGATTGTCATCTAGCTTGGTCTAGGATCCGTGGCTTGGGCCCACGAAACCTGGGTTCAAATCCCAGCGATCCCATTAATTCAATCCCATTAATTCTAAAATAAAAACTATAATTATGAGAAAACCAGACTGGCAGCAAGATATAGCAGAAGAAAGAATTGAGATTCTATTTTCACTTGCTGAGAAAGAATTCAAAAAACATCCTGATAGGGCTAAACGCTATGTTGAGTTGGCTAGAAAGATTGGTTTAAGGTATAATGTCAGACTGCCAAAAGACCTGAAAAGAAAGTTCTGCAAGAAATGCAATTCGCTATTTACAGCTTCAACCAAGCAGGTAAGAATCGATAGCAAAACAAAAACTGTGACTGTCAAGTGTTTAAACTGTGGTAAAATCTACCGCTACCCTTATAAAGAATAAATTTAAACTTTTCTAATCTAAATGGATAAGTATGGTTACAGTAAAAGACGTGTCAGCAGACAAGCTGATTGGTAAATTAAAAGAAGAATTGAAGCAAGTAAAGGAGATTCAGCCATTAGAATGGAGTTATTTTGTAAAATCAGGTGTGCATAAAGAAAGGCCACCGCAGCAAGAAGATTTCTGGCACCTTCGTTCAGCTTCACTCTTAAGAAGAATCTATTTAGACGGTCCAGTTGGTACAGAAAGGTTGAGAAGCTATTTTGGTGGCAGAAAAGGAAGAGGACACAGACCGGCTCGTTTTAGAAAGGCATCTGGATCGATAATTAGAAAAATTTTACAACAGTTGGAAACAGCTGGTTTGATCGAAAAAAACCAAAATAAAGAGGGAAGGAAAATATCTAGTAAAGGAAGAAAACTTTTAGATAGGATAGCATACGAAGTGAGTAAAGAAGTCAGCAAATGAGTGAGTAAATGAATGAAGAGCTTACTGTAGAGCAAATGCAGCAGATAGAACATATGAAAAAACTGATAATGAAGAAAATTCTATCTAAGGAATCTATAGAAAGACTTGCAAGACTGAAGCTTGTCAAATCAGAGATGGCAAACCAATTGGAGCTGTATTTATTGCAACTTTACCAAAGCGGGAAAATAACAAATGAAATTACTGATGAACAACTGAAGGCCATACTGGGGTCGATTTCGTCAAAAAAACAGTTTAAGATAATCAGGTGAAAAATGGGAAGAAAGAAAAAAATCGGATCAGCTGGCAGGTTTGGTGCAAGGTATGGTAAGAAGGTCCGTAGTATAGTTTCTAGAATAGAAGCAGTAGAGAAGAAAAGGCATGTTTGCCCAAGATGCAATTTGCCTTATGTTAAAAGAGTTACAAAGGGTATTTGGATATGTGAGAAGTGCGGGAATAAGTTTACTGGATTGAGCTATTATCCAAAATCTGTGGAAACCGGGGGTGAATAATGTATAAATGCATAAGTTGTAAAAAGATTGTAACTAAGTTGGATAATTTGAGATGCCCATTTTGCGGAGCAATCTAGACGGTCAATACCGATAGACTCCATCGCATATTCGTAAAAATGAGGCCAGAAGTAGTGAAGAGAGTACGGGCTAGATAAAATTATACTAGTTCAAAATAAATTTCAATCAGATTTCAATCAGAATACATTTCAAAAAGAATTTAAATTCGATAGTTGAAATAACTACAAGTGATTTGAATGCCAGAATTGACCGACCAGCAAAAAGAAATGATTAATCAGTTCCAGATGTATCAGCAGCAGCTGCAGTCTGTTTCATTCCAGAAGGAAACCTTGAGGTTGCAGAACATCGAAATTGACAAGGCTCTAGAAGAGCTGAATGCAACCAAGGAAGAGAAAGCATATAAAATCACCGGGCAGATAATGGTTTCTAAGACAGTAGATGAGTTGAAAAAAGAGCTGAATGAAAGCAAAGAGCTTGTTGACGTAAGGACGAAAAGCCTGGAAAAAATAGAAGAGAGGATAAACAGCAAATTAACTGAACTGCAAGAGAAGCTAAAAGAAATAAAGTGATAAAAAAGTGATTTTATGATGGATTTTGGACCTTTGATGAAACTTTTGGACGAAATAATCAATGATAGGACTATACCTAGGAACATTCGGACTGTTGCAGAAAATTCAAAAACCGCATTGAACAACAATTCTGAGTCTATGGATTCGAGAATAAGCATTGCGATTAATCTGCTGGATGAGATAATAAATGATCCGAACATGCCTATGTATGCAAGGACCAAGATATGGAATGTTGTCAGCGTGCTCGAGCAGGCAAGGAAAAGCTTAAGCTAGATATTTAAAATTTATACGAGTAAAACAGATATTTAAATCTAAAATCTAAAATTTAATTAGTGATGACAGATGAAAAAACCGGAAGAAGATTCTGAAAAATTCTTGGAACTGAATACCTCTCATTTTACAGAGAAGTCTCAGGTGAGCGTGAGGGTTGAAAATCTGGAAAATTATTCTGATACAGACAGGATTCAAGGCATGTTGAGGAATGGCAATGTCGTTTTTCTGAAGATAAGGGAATTGAGGGAAAGAGATATAAACGAGCTGAAGCGATCTGTGGATAAGTTGAGAAAAACGTGTTCAGCTATGAGCGGTGACATAGTCGGAGTGGACGAAGATTTCTTGATTATCACCCCGTCATTTGCTAAAGTTTTCAGGGGCAAGTAAATACCTGCTTTCTGAATCCATTTTCTGTTTTGGTATAATTAAAGAAACATAGAATTAATTTACAGAAACCTAATTATTTACAGAAACCTAATTATTATAACAGTATGTCCATCATTGTTAAATTGATAAAAGATTTATTTCCACGGACAATATTTGTTCCTCTTTGGAAATGTCTTTTAGAATTTTCTAGTGAGAAATCATGAAAAGAAAATTATGCTTAGCTATTTTTCTATTTTTATTTAGCCTTTTTTCTATCCTTATGGTTGCTAATGTTTTGTGGAATAAAACTCCTGAATCAGAGACAATAAGTCCAATTACTACAACTTATACTTACAATTCCTTTTCAACCTGCTCTGGAAACAACTGCATAGTCATTGTCCGCCCATATGCCCATGACATCGACAATAAATGGAAACCGATAGAAGAGGCTTATTCTTTGAGAAATTCTTCAGTGGCTTGTAATGTAGTTTCTGACAAGGAAAACCTCATTGAATGTGTCGATTGGAACACCACTCATATGACTGTCAGCTTGTCTTTGAATGAAAGCGCTGCATCTCTGAACAACATACCAATAAGGATATGGGACGAAGAGAAATCACTGAACTATTCCATAGCCATAAAGTTTGATTCAAGACTGCAGAGGAAGAATTTCACATTACCATTCAGGATGGGATATGTGATAGAGTTTGGCAAGAATTCCTCGCTGGTAAATCTCACAACTGGCACTTCCTATACACTTCCCAGCAATTGGAACAGGTGGAACAACAAGATTGAGTGTGTAGGTGCTGGCGGGAATGGGAAGAGCGGTAGCTATCATGGTGGCGGAGGAGGAGGAGG
>Ga0315277_10000796_pt1 | contig 48647 bp, 43 predicted proteins | sample YL17G05_15_MG_FD_203695 | JGI IMG/M metagenome (GOLD analysis project Ga0315277, IMG submission 203695) | Sediment microbial communities from Yellowstone Lake, YNP, Wyoming, USA - YL17G05_15 | ecosystem: Environmental > Aquatic > Freshwater > Lake > Sediment | place: USA: Wyoming | collected... | reverse complement strand
GGCGAGAGTCTTCAGGAAAGCCGGATGCGGGAAATCCGCCTGTCCGGTTTGTCGAGGGGGAGGGGCGACTGCCCCTCCCTACTCTACCGGTGAAGATTGATTTGTTCGCAGACAGGAGTGTCTGCTGCCCTCTCGGGCAGACACAGGGGTCTGCCCCTACAGTCCCTCGCACGAAGTTGTCGCAGGCAGGAGTGCCTGCGCCCCATTGGGCTTGACAGGGGCGGAGGGGAAAAGCTATTCTTAAGTTAGGTTCGGAGGTGAGCAATGAGGGAATGCAAAGGGAGAATGACAAATGACTGAAGATAAAATCTGGCGCAAGCGCTCCGGGATGACCTGGGAAGAGCCCCTGATCTTTGAAAAAAGCGTTCCGGGCCAGGGCGGATTCCAGATAGCGGACGATCCTAAAATTGATCTCATAAAACTGATCCCGCAAGAACTGGTCCGGAAACATCCGGCCGAGCTTCCGGAAGTGGGGGAGGCCGAGGTGGTGCGCCATTTCTCAAGGCTCTCAAGCTGGAACTACAGTGTTGATCTTGGTTTTTATCCGCTCGGCAGTTGCACGATGAAATATAATCCCAAGCTCAATGATTTCACTTCAGGACTGGAAGGCTTTACCGAGCTTCATCCCGAAGCCCCGGAAAATCTCTCGCAAGGGATGCTGGAGCTCTGGCAGAGATTGGAGCAGAGTTTGGCGGAAATATGCGGGATGGATGCGGTCACGATTCAGCCCTGCGCCGGCGCGCAGGGAGAGCTGTGCGGGATGCTTTTGATCCGGGCGTATTTTGACGAGCGCAAAGAAAAACGGACCAAAGTCTTGCTCCCGGACACGGCGCACGGAACCAACCCGGCCAGCGCCGCGCTCGCGGGATTTGAAGTAGTGGAAGTCCAGACCGAGAACGGAATTCTGACCCCGGAATTGATCAAGCCGCATCTGGGAAACGATCTGGCCGGCTTGATGCTCACCAATCCCAACACGCTCGGCCTGTTTGAAACTCACATCCAGGAAATCGCGGAACTGATCCATAATTCCGGCGGCCTGGTTTATATGGACGGCGCCAATTTGAACGCCCTGATGGGGATCGCCCGGCCCGGAGAGATGGGAGTGGATGTGATGCAATTGAACCTGCACAAGACCTTCTCCACCCCGCACGGCGGAGGCGGGCCCGGTTCCGGCCCGGTGGCGGTGAAGAAAATTCTGGAACCGTATCTGCCGGTGCCGAGGGTGGCGAAGACCGGAGAGGGATTCAGCCTGGATTGTAATTTTCCGAAAAGCATCGGCCGGATGACGGCCTGGTATGGAAACGCCCTGATCTGGGTAAGAGCCTTCACCTATATTTTGCGGCTGGGAAAAGACGGCTTGAAGCTGGCGAGCGAGCTTGCGGTCCTGAACGCGAATTATGTCCGCGCCAGACTCCGGGATCATTACCAGATCCCGTATCCCGACGCCTGTATGCACGAGTGCGTGTTCTCGGACAAGGGATTTCCCGCGGGAATCACCACGATGGAGATTGCCAAGCGCCTGCTTGATTACGGATTTCATCCGCCCACCATTTACTTCCCGCTGGTGGTTCACGGCGCCTTGATGATTGAGCCGACCGAGACCGAGGGCAGGGCCGGGATGGACGAATTCATCGCCGCGCTGGTCAAGATCAAAGAAGAGGCTGAAACCCAGCCGGAGTTGGTGAAAACTGCTCCGCATCGGACCCCGGTGGCAAGGCTGGATGAGGTTCAAGCGGCGAGACATCCGATTCTCAGATTCAATCCGAAAGAGAGCAAAAGCAAATGAGGGATGGTTTGATGAAATTTTCGTGGTGCCGGCATCTTGCCTGCACATTTGAGCAGGCTGGAAGCCTGCGCCACAATTTTTGCTCAGAGTTCGGTCGGAAAAATCCGGAGCAGGCAAAATAAAATGACCTTGATTTATTTGGTCCGGCACGGGGAAACCGAATGGAATCAGGAGAAGATTTTTCGGGGCCGAAAAGATATCCTGCTCAGCGAAAAAGGCAGGAAAGAAGCTCTCGCGCTTGCGAACGCGCTTTGCCGGGAGCCGATCCAATTCCTTTACAGCTCTCCGCTCCAGCGCGCTCTGGAGACAGCCAAGCCTCTGGCGGAAAAGCTGGGCCTGGAGATAAAAATTCTGGACGGGATGATTGACCTGGATTTCGGGGGCTGGGAGGGAAGGTCGGTCAAGGAGGTTGAGGAAAAAGATCCCGATCTTTTCCGGGTCTGGGCTGAGCATCCGGAAAAAGTAATTTTCCCCAAAGGCGAGAGCCTGAAAATCGCCAAAGAGCGGGCAATGGCGGAACTGGGGAAAGTCGCGGAAGCGCATCCGGACCAATGCGGGGTTGTGGTCAGCCATCGGGTGATCTGCAAGCTCGCGGTGCTGGCCGCGATGGGCGCGGGCGAATCAGGTTTCTGGCGGGTTCAGCAGGACCTGGCCTGTTATAATCTCCTGGAATGGACCGGCAAAAATTGGATGGTCCGGCTGGTCAATGAAACCGGTCATCTCAAAGAGATTGCCGGGCATTTGAAATCGGATTTTTGACCTTTCAGCTCCCGATGGTCTCCATGCCGAAAGCCTTGGCGGCGCGGGCCAGGGCCTGGTCGTGCGTGGCCATGGTCAGGTCGGTCTGCCGCTCTTCCTGCCAGAGCAGTGCGGTGGCGAGGTGGATCGCATCAAGGGTGCCGAGGGATACCGGGAAGGGTTCGGAAGCGCGTCTCAGAACCGCGGGACTAAGCTTGATCCGATCAAGTCCTTCCAGCCATTGATGCAGTTCTTTCTTCCGGATCGCTATTTCGGCCTCGCTAAGACAATCCTTGAGCCGGAGTCGGTCAATGGTTCGCAAACATTCTACTTCCGCGAGTTCGCTGCTGACCCGCGCCCGAAAAAGTTTCCAATCAGGATGGATCCGGCCGGGATCGCCTAAAATCAACCGCATGATGGCCGAGGAATCGAAATAGATTATCACCGCTCGTTCTGCCTTTCCTCCAACAGCGCGGCAAGGCTGTCAACCATCGGCTCGAGCGGAGGCGACAATTTGATGTCCTCCAGCCGGCGCGTCGCCGGTCTCACCTTCAATTTTTCGCGCGGCTTGGCCGTAGGCACCACTTGCGCCACCGGAATATCGTGGCTCACAATGGTTAAAGTCCGTCCCGCGCGCACCTGCCGCAGATACCCGCTCAATTTGGCCTTGAACTCCGCCACCCCAACCGTCAATGCGCCTCTCTTTTTCATAACCAGATTATGACCACTTCTGGTCATTTTGTCAAGACCATACCATGGGGCGCAGCCACTCCTGCTTGCCCGACCAAGGCTTGGCGAAGTCGGGGCTGCGAAACAATCTCCCTTCTGCCGCCTCCAGCAGGACCTGGCCTGTTACAATTTATTGGAATGGACCGGGAAGAATTGGATCGCGCGGCTGGTTAATGAAACCGGTCATCTCAAAGAGATTGCCGGGCATTTGAAGATAGACTTCTGATTTGATAGTATTCTTTCCGGTGAACCAAGCAAAGGGGGTAAGATATGCCTGCGCGAATTGAGGTCAAGTTTAAGTCCGGGGTGGTGGATTCCGCGGGAGAAGCCACGCGCAACCGGATTCTCGCCGAGCTGGGAATCGCGCTGGATCAAGTCCGCACCATTGAGGTCTATACGATTGACAAGGAGATCGGCAAAGAAGGCCTGGACAAAGTCCGGCAGAACCTTTTCACGGACCCGCTGACGCAAGAATCTTCGCTGGGCAGACCGCTGGGCGAGAATTTTGACTGGGCGGTGGAGGTCGGATTTTTGCCGGGGGTGACGGACAATGTGGGAAAAACCAGCAGGGAGGCGGTTGAGGAACTGATCGGGGTGAGGTTCACTTTTGAGGAAGGGGTTTACAGCAGCCGCCAATATCTATTGAAGGGAAAATTGAGCCGCGAGCAGGTGGAGCGGATTGCGCGCCGGCTTTATAACCCGTTGATCCAGCGGGTTCAGATCAAGCCGCATCAGGAGTTTCTGGATTCCAACGGGATGGAAGTGATTGTTCCCAAAGTGAAACTCCCGGCCTCGGACCGGGTGGACGAGGTTAAGCTGGAAATCCCGGACTCGGACCTGGAGAAGATCGGCAAGGAGGGAATCCTGGAAAAGGCGCTTGGGGATGGAAGGGAAATCCGGCGGGGACCATTGGCGTTGAGCCTGGCTGAGCTCAAGGTGATTCGGGATTATTTCCGCGCCGCAGGTAGGAATCCGACGGATATTGAGCTGGAGAGCATAGCCCAGACCTGGAGCGAGCATTGCAAGCATAAAACTTTCGCGGCGAAACTGGACGAGATTGATTCCATCTTTGACAACTACATCAAGAAAGCCACCGAGGAGGTCCGGGCCGGGCTTAAAGAAAAAGATTTTTGCGTCTCGGTTTTCAAGGATAATTCGGGCGTGATCCGGTTTGATGACCAATATCATCTCTGCTACAAGGTTGAGACCCATAACTCGCCGAGCGCGCTGGACCCTTACGGAGGAGCCATCACCGGGATCGTGGGCGTGAACCGCGACCCGATGGGCACCGGCCAGGGCGCGAAGCTGGTGGTCAATTTCTACGGCTTCTGCTTTGGTAATCCATATTACAAAAAGCAGGTTCCCTTCCGGGACCGCGGCCGGACCAATCCGATCCTGCATCCGCGCGTGATTTTTGAGGGAGTGAGACAGGGGGTGGAGCACGGCGGCAACAAGAGCGGAATCCCCACGCCCTGGGGATTCCTGATCTTTGACGACCGCTATATGGGAAAGCCCCTGGTGTTTGTCGGCACCATGGGAATTCTCCCGAAAGAGATCAACGGCATTCCGGGTCATACCAAACAGGCTCAATCCGGGGACATCATTGTGATGGCAGGGGGAAGAGTGGGCAAGGACGGCATTCACGGCGCAACCTTTTCCAGCGAAAGTCTCCACGAAGGGTCTCCCGCGGCCGCGGTCCAGATCGGAGACCCGATCACCCAGAAAAAACTTCACGACGCCCAGATTGAACTGCGCGACCTGGGATTTTACAACAGCGTGACCGACAACGGCGCCGGGGGCTTAAGCTGTTCCGTCGGAGAGATGGCCAAAGAAAGCAACGGTTGCGAGGTGGACCTGGAGAAGGTTCCGATCAAATATTCCGGTCTGGCTCCGTGGGAAGCCTGGGTGAGCGAGAGTCAGGAGCGGATGACTTATGCGGTTCCAAAGGAAAAGCTGGATCAATTTATGGCGGTGATGAAGAAGCACGATGTGGAGGCGACCGGGATCGGAAAATACACGGACACCGGCCGATGCGTGGTCAATATGCGCGGGAAGCGGATTGTGGATGTTGATCTTCATTTCCTTCACGAAGGCTTGCCCCGGATGATCCTTCATTCGGAGTGGAAGGCCCCGAAATCCGAGGAGCCGGAGCTGAAAGAGATCAGCGGGGATGAGCTTTCCCGGCAAATGATTGATCTGGTCGGAAGACTCAATCTCTGTTCCAAGCATTATGTGGTCCGGCAATTTGACCACGAAGTTCAAGGCGGCTCTATGATCAAGCCCCTGGTGGGAGTGAAAGAGGATGTGCACAATGACGCCATCGTGATGCGGCCGATTTTATCCAGCTGGCAGGGAGTCGCGCTTTCCACCGGAATCCTCCCCTGGTATGGAGACATTGATCCCTATGCCATGGCTGAATGCGGAATTGACACTGCCATCCGGAATCTGGTGGCCGTGGGCGCCAACCCGGACCGGATCGCGCTCCTGGATAATTTCTGCTGGTGCTCGTCCAACGAGCCCTTCCGGCTCGGCCAACTCAAGCGTTCGGCTCTTGCCTGCTACGAGACCGCGCGCAAATTCCGCGCCCCGTTCATCAGCGGCAAGGACAGTATGTTCAATGACTTCAAGGGATATGATTCCGAGGGAAACCCGGTCAAGATTTCAGTGCCCCCCACGCTCCTGATCTCCGGCCTCGGCATTGTGCCGGATGTGCGCAAGGCCCAGACCCTGGATTTTAAATTCGCCGGAGATTTGATCTATGTCATCGGCCTGACCAAAGCCGAGCTGGGGGGCTCCGAGTATTTCGCTTATCTGGGAGAGCAGGAGCGGGGAGAAAGATATCTCGGAAATAAAGTTCCGCGCGTGACGCTGGACCGGGCGCGCGCCCGCTATCATCAGATTTTTCAGGGGATTCAGGATGAGATTTTTTCCGCGCTTCATTCCGTCGGCTCGGGCGGAATCGGATTCGGCCTGGCCAAGATGGCAATGGCCTCGGAGCTGGGCGCGGAGATTGATCTGAAGATGATTCCGACCGAGGAAGATTTAAAAATTTCGGAGCTCCTTTTCTCCGAGACTCAGAGCCGGTTGATCGTGACCATTGCCCCGGAGCAAAGCAAAAAATTTGAAGATAATTTCGGGTATGAGGATTTCGCCCTGATCGGAAAAGTGATCCCGGAGCCGACGCTTGTTTTCAAGAAAGCCGGAGCCAGGATCGCAATGGTCGGGATCAAGGAATTGAAGGAAAACTATCAAAAAACCCTGGGGTGGTGAGATGGCAAAGCCCAGAATTTTAGTCTTGACCGGATACGGGATCAATTGCGATTATGAGACCGAGTTCGGATTCAACCTGGCCGGCGGAGTCGCGGAGCGGGTTCATATCAACAGCCTGATTATGGCCGAGACCAGGCTGAAAGATTACCAGATTCTGGCCTTTCCCGGCGGGTTCAGCTTTGGAGATGATGTTGCGAGCGGAAAAGTGCTGGCGAGCAAAACCCGGGTCCGGCTGGGAGAGGAAATCCGGGAGTTCATTGCAAAAGGAGGACTGATCATCGGCATCTGCAATGGATTCCAGGTGCTCGCCAAATTCGGAATCCTCTCCGACCAGCCGGCGGAAAAATACCAGCAGAGAATCACCGTGACTTACAATGACTCGGGCAGGTTTGAAGACCGCTGGGTCTGGCTCAAGCGGTTGAGCAAAAAATGCGTCTGGCTGGACGGGATTCCCGGCCTCTATCTCCCGGTGGCGCACGGGGAGGGCAAATTTTTTGCCGAGCAAAAGGTGGCGAAAGCGATTGAGGATAATGACCAGGTGGCTTTTATTTACGCGCGGGCGGATTTGACTCCGGCTCAGGGAGAGTATCCGCTCAATCCCAACGGCTCGCTTTTTGATATTGCCGGCATCAGCGACCCGAGCGGAAGAATCCTGGGGATGATGCCTCATCCGGAGCGGTTTCTTTCTTTTTACAATCACCCGCGCTGGACCTGGCTCAAGGAGGATTTGAAGCGAAAAGGATTGCCGATTTCCGAGCCGGGCCAGGGCTTGAAAATCTTGCAAAACGGCGTGAATTATTTTAAGTAGAGGTCTTGTTGCCCAAATTTAAAATACTTAAAATTTGTGGTGCAGGCTTCCAGCCTGCTGATTTTGAAAATGCAAGCAAGATGCTTGCACCACAAAAAAGGCTGAAAAGAAATTTGGGCAACTCGCCCTGGACTTTAAACCGCCAAACCAGGGGCCGGTGAACAGAAAGAGCATAAGAGTCCGGATTCAAAAACTGAGAACCGGTCAGCTCTTCTATTTGATTATTCTCAATCTGGTGGTCACCGCGGACCTGGGCCTGGACGCGCCTTTGATCGTTACTATCGTGGAAAAATACGGGCTCTCGGATTTCAAGTTCGCGCTTTATGTGATCATCCCCTTCACCATTGTCAGCGGAATCTTTTCCCTGATCTGGGGATACTTCTCCGACCAATACAACCGCCGCAACATCATCCTGATCAATCTCATCCTCGGATCCTGCTCGGTGCTCGGAGTCGGCTTGATCTTTTATTTTGACCTGGCCTTCAGCCTGGCCGCGACTTTAAGGGTGGTGAGCGCAGTGGGCCTGGCCGGGATCATCCCCGTGAGTATGTCAATGGTGGTGGACTTGATCCCGGAAAAGGATCGCGGCGGAATTTTCGGATGGATGGGCATCTCCGGCCTGGTCGGAACCGGCCTGGGATTTGTCCTGAGCGGATTCCTGGTCAATTTCGGACTATCCATTCCATATTTTGCCGGCGCCCTGCTCGGGTTTGTGTTCCTGATCTTCGGGTTCCGGATGCCCGAGCCCAAGCGCGCCGCGGGCGAGGAAATCCTGCGCGAGCTGATTGAAACCGGAAAGCTGAATTACGCGCACCGGATCCGGCTTTCGGACTTGCGCGCAATCTTCTCCAAGCCCATCAACCACTTCCTCTTTGCCTTTGTCATCCTCTTCACCATTCCGGCCAGCGCGCTCGGGATTTTCTTCATTCCCTTTTTGATCCGCAATCATGGTTTTGACGAGCCCTCGGCAACGCTTTATCTGCTCGCGGTTTTTTCCAGCCAGGTCTTCGGCCAGGTCTTCTTCGGCAGGCTCGGAGACCGCTGGTATCAGAGAAGCCGGCGAGGCCGGGCCTGGGCCATCATCCTGGCATTGGCGCTCAGCCTGCCTTTCCTGATCAGCGCCTTCAACCTCGGTTTCACCCCCAAGGACCTGTTCCTCTTTCTCTCCTTCTCCGGCTTGATTCTGGCCGGAGGATTTTTTATGGTCGGACCCAATCCGCTCACCCTCACCACTTTTTGCGACATCAATTTGCCTGAACATCGCGGAACGGTCCTGTCCCTCAATACCATCGGCTGGCTGATCGCCCGGATCATTGCCGCGCCGCTTTGCGCATATTTGGCCAAAAGCTGGAATATGAATTACGGCCGGGCCTTCCAGGTGATGATACTTTTTTTCATCCCGGCCAGCCTGTTTCTGATCCCGGTGATCATCGCCATCGCTAAAACCATCCGAAAAAAGCAAGAACTGCTTGAGCAAAGGATCTCAACCGATCTTGAGCCGGGCGGTTCCCAAGGAGGAATTTAAATGGCGGATCTGCTCATCCCCAAACCGATTCATTGCCGCCAGTGCGACTTTGAAGGCAAGTCCCTGGTCCAGGGCACCGGATGCCTCTGGCGGCTTCTGGTCCTGGCCCTGATCCTGGGCGGAATTTATTTCTGGCCCCTTTTTATCCTGGTCGGACTCATCCTGGTTTATTTGTTTTTCAAGCCGGCCAGACATTTCTGCCCCAAATGCGGCTCAAATAAGGTCGTGGCTCTGGAACAATACCGGAAAGACCGGGGCGCGGAAATCAGGACTGAGGTCACTGACCAGCAACTATTGAGTAAGCCCGGCGAGCCGATCACCCCGGAGAATCCCGAACCTTTCGTGGATAATAAGCCGATCAAGCCCTGAGGCGGTAAACGGTGAACGGTACACGGTGAACGATTAAAGATTGATTTCGTGCACTGTGCACTATTGGGGCGCAGACACTCTTGTCTGTGCATCTTTAGGTCAGGCACCAGGCCTGACGCTACAACCGTTCACCGTTAACCGTGAACCGTTAACCGCGTTTTATGGCATCTGATACCAATACGCCACGCTCGCATAATCGTCCCCACGCAACTGGCTCTGGTTGCCGGGATAAATCGCAAAATTGGGAGAATACCAGATCGCGCCGATGATTTCATAGCTCACCTTGATGGAATTCTCAAAGGGCACATAGTCCGAAGGCCGGAACCGGTAGGCGATATTGTTGCCGGTGATCTTCTGGCATTCCGGGTTTCGGAGTTGAGGAATGATCTGCGCGGCAATGGATTCCTTGCATTCCGGCACCACCGGCAGTACTCCGCTGACCGGATTCATATTGCCGGGCATAAATCCCCAGCTCCAGTTAAATTCATCCTCGGTGCCCGTGCCCCGGATTTGCGGCTCTTTGGCGCCGTCAATATAAGTCATCTCATCACCCTCTCCCCACCAGAGCGTTCCCACGCTGGTCACAAAAATCGCGGTGCCCAGGTAATGGCCTTGTCCCTTCTGGTCAAGCACCACATAGTTGGTCGCGGGATCCAGCGGCGTCTTCGTTGAGATGGTGTTCTCTTCGGTCGCCGTGGTCGGATACTCCTGGCTCCGGTACCGGGCGTGGAACCGCATCGCGTTCCCCGGCAGGGCGTCGCGTTTTTCATACCAGGCGTTGATCTCCAGCGTGATCGGCCCGGCCGGGTTCACGATGGAAATCGCGGCTGAATTGGCGAACGGCATCGGGAAATAGCAGACATATCCCTCCGGGCCGGAACTCAGGAAAATATTTTTAAGCGACCCGGTCGGCCATTTCTCTTTCAGGTCCGGCTGGTTGATGAAAAAGGCGGCCAGGGGCGCGTCCACGGCCGGCTCTTTGCTTTGGTCCCAGAAAATTTTCAGGCGTAAATCCTTCAGCGGATTTCCGGGATCAGCCGCGTCCTTGATCGCAAGCTTGCGCAGGATGCCGGTGTCTTTGATCTCCAGCACCATCGTCTCTTTTCCTGATTCCAGCCGGGCCGGATAGGAAATCGGTTTCCAGGCCGATGGATTCTGATTGCCCGGCGCAAAATTTTTCCATTGCTCGGCCGCGGGCTTTAAACCCGGATCAGTCAGGGCCTCGCTTTTGCGGAAGGATTTGACCGGCACCGATGCGTCATAAGTCTGATAGCTCACCTGGTAGTATGCCGGAAAGGTGAAGCCCGGGGCGGTGATGATGATGGATTTTTCAAACGGGATCGGCAGATAATTGGCAATTCTGCCCACGGAAAAGTCCCCGGGCAGGCCTTCGCATTTCCCCTCCAGATACTGCCGGAAGTCGCAGTCAATCTCCGGCTTCTTGCTCCCGTCCAGATAAACCTTGATCCTCCCGCTCGGCAGCGCCGACCAGATCCGGTAAATACAACCCGGCCCGTCTATCTGGGCCAGGATATTTTCTCCCCGGAACTTGCCCTGGAAATTTTTCATATCCATATTGCCGCCGGTCGGGTCCGTGCTGGAGAACATCGCGGTCTTGACTTTGCCGGTCCAGAGCCAGAGCTGGTCAAGGCTGGAAAGCGCGGAATAGCCGACCGCCGGCTCCGGCGGATCCGACCAGGCCGCGCCGGCCAGGATCAAAAGCAAAATTGCGCCGAGCGAAATTTTTCTCATCTTTAAAACCTCCTCATTTATTTTTCAGCAGTCCTTTTAAGGTTTCCGGAACGGTCAATCCTTTTCCGCCCGCGCCCACCAGGTTTTCCCATTTGTCCGGAGAGCCTTTGGGCAATCTCTGCTCATAGGTTTTACCAAGAATTTTCTCCGTGATCAACCGATCCATCCGTTTCATCTGTCGGAAAAATTTCCAGATCAGAACATCCTGGCGGTTATAGCTCACAATCTCTTTGACGGTATAAGGCTGAAGCTCCAGCTCGGAAAGATTTTCCTGGAGCCATTGATTGGTCAGATCAACCATCCCCGGCGCCAGGTCCGGCCGGTGATGCGTGATCAAGCTCGCGAGCAAATCCAGGATCACATCCCTCGGCCGGTAATATCGGTCCAGAACCTCTTTGAGCAAAGTCCTCCGAACTATCGGCCTCAAAAATATCGGTATGCTCTTGATGAAAATTTCCGTGTCCAGCTGTTCCGCTCCGTTCCGCCGGATCAGCGGCGTGGTGGTGTCCAGATAAAGAAGCGGCTCGTTCTTTTCTATCACCGGATGCTCCGGCCCGAACCGGACGAAAGACCAGTTCGGGATCTGGCCGTCAAACCCGATCCGATATTCCGGATGCGAGCGGTTCCAGACAAAAATCTTCCGCATCTCAGCCAGAAGCCGGATAAAAATCCGCTCAATATTTTCCGGGTCCGCCACCTGGATGATCAGGCAGGCAATGGACTCGGCCGGAAGCCGCTCCTGAAGATTATAGACCAGCCATCTTCCGCCCTTGCCCGGCATCAGCCGATGCTCGGCATAAGGCGTCCGGATCTCCAGGTTTTGCGACAGAAAATTCTCATACTCGGAGCAAAGCTCCCGGTATTTTCCCGCGCCGGCTTGATCCGGAAAGCTGGGCGCTTTTTTAATCGCCAGCCCCACCCAGCTCTTATCCTCCGGCTTCCTCCTCCGGGGCGCGCCCTCCCCGCGCAACTCAATGGTGGTGGTGATCTCGCCGATGCCGAGAATCTTCACCTGAAGCGGCTCCTGCCAGTTCGCCTGGATTTCTTTTCTCAGCTTTGGCAACAGTCGTTTTTGGTCCGCCATTTTCCCGCGCCAGGAATCAAGGTCTTTTCCCGCAAAATCCCCCAGGAATTGAATCGCGCCCTGAATTTTTTCTTTGAGCCGGGAAAATTCCGGAAATGAGCTCCGGCGAAAAATTGAATCCAGAGCCGGGCTCAGATTTTTGTTGTCTTCTCTCAGCTCTTTCAGGCTGGGAGCAATTTTATCCAGCAAATCCGGCTCGGATTTTCGCTCATAAGTGATCCGGAGCAGATGATTGAGCCTCCGCTCTATTTTTTCCATCCGGTTTAAAATTTCCTGCTTCAAGGGACTGTTGCCCTAATCTCATTTTGTGGTGCAGGCATCTTGCCTGCAAAAAAACCCGCAGGCTGGAAGCCTGCCCCACAATTTTCAAAACCTAATTTGTCTGGCATTTTGATTTAGGCAACTCCTCCTCAAGCTCAGAATTTTTCCAATTCCGTGAAACTCTTCTCCAACGCCTCCAGCACAAAACTGATCTCCGCGTCCTTGATGATCAAAGGCGGCATAATGATCATTGCGCTTGGATCATTGTGCGCGAAGAGCGCGATCACTCCATTTTTTGCCAAAGTAATGGTCAAAAGCATTCCGTATTTCGGCTCCGGCATTCCAATCCCGATCATCAAGCCTTTATGCCGGACTTCTTTCACCAGCCTCGGATGCCGCTTCTGAATCTGGTTCAAGCCCTTGCCGAACAAGTCTCCTTTTCTCCGCACTTCTGCCAGGAATTCCGGTTTGCTGGTCAGCTCCAGCACCTTGAGCGTGACCAGACAACCGATTTCAGAGCCGCCCATAGTGGAGATATGAATAAACGGATGCTCCTCAAAAAACCGGTTCAGGAACGGCCGGAAGCAGGTCGCGCTCATCGGATAAATCGCGCCGGAAAGGCCCTTGGCCATCACCATTATGTCCGGAACCACATTGTATTCTTCAATCGCCCAGAGCCGGCCGGTTCTGCCCAGCCCCGCCTGGACTTCATCAATGATCATTACGGCGCCGAACTGGTCGCAGAGCCGGCGCACGCCCGGGAAGAAATCATCAGGCGGAATTTTTATCCCATAAGTCGCCGGGATGGTTTCAAAAATCACGGCCGCGGTGGTTTGATCCATCTCCTTTTCCAGCGCCTTCAGGTCTGCGAACGGGACCTGGACAAATCCGGGCGCGAGCGGCCCGAAATATTTCTTGAAATCCTCGTCGCCGGTGGCAAGCGCGAACCCGGTGTGGCCATGGTATCCGCCGAGGGCGCTGATCACCCCGGGCTTTTTCGTATGCGCCCGCGCCAGCTTGATCGCCAGATCAATCGCCTCTCCGCCGCCCACGCCGAAAACCGTGTATTGAATGTCTCCCGGGGTAAGCTGAGCCAGCTTTTTCGCGAGCGCGGCCCTGGGCCCGCTCGCCAGCAGATGATCGCCGAGGTCAAAAAGTTCCAGACCCGCTTTCAACTCCGCGATCAGCTCCTCTGGCCGGTGCCCGAAATTGAACACGCCCCCGCTGGACCGGCAGTTCACATACTTCCGGCCCTGGTCATCATAAATCCAGACCCCTTCCCGCCGGGCCGGAATGAAATCAAATCCGAGCAAGCGGTAAGCCTTGATCTTGCCCGGCGACACATAATTCTCATAGTCCCGCAGCGCCTCTTCCCTCAAATATTTCTCCCAGTCCATTTCAGCCTCCTTTTGCCTGGTTTTAGTTTTATCATTTTCCCGGTCAGTTCGTCAATCATCAATCCTCGCCATCGGTACAGGGGAAAGCTCCTTAGTGCTTCGGTTCGCAAATACTATGACATATTTTCTCTGCTCGCCAAAGCTGATTTGCTCTCTCAGCACTAAGTCCTGAGTAAATAAGTTCGTCACTGAACTTATGAACCGAAGGACTTAGGCCTTGTCGCCCAAATGAAAGTCAGCGCCGAATTCCAGAATTCCCGCCAAACGCGAGATTCCTCGTTCATCGCACACCTCGTTCCTCGCAAGAACATTCACCACTTACTTCAAAAATCGGGTCAAGGGGGCCTGTTGCCCAAATCCTTTATTGTGGTGCGGGCATCCTGCCTGCACACAAATCATCAACTAAATCAGCAGGCTGGAAGCCTGCACCACAATTCCCAAACCCCAATTTGTCAGACATTTTTATTTAGGCAACACGCCCAAGGGTTGCGACCCCGCCATCGGAGGCTGTTGAAAAATTACTAAAATGCGGAAAATCCTGAATTAAATTTCCCCTCCCTGGGATGGGAGGGTCGCTTTCAGCCCTTATTTCATAAGGGATTGCAGGATTTGGGAACGCGCTAATCTAATCACCCTCACTCTGACCCTCTCCCGTCAAGGGAGAGGGAAATTTGAATTCATCCACCCTTCATCGGCGCTAACGGTCTAAAGCTTTTATTTAGCAAAATCTATGGATTCATTTTTCGCGCCAAAGGCGCTTTGGACTGCGACGCCCACGGCGTCGCTTTTAAAAGCGGTGTCGCTGACACCGCACTCCAAAGCATCCCGCTCGCGGGACGCAGCAGTTGAAAAATCCATAATTTAACAAAGAATAAAAGTCTTAGACGGTCAGGCGGTTTCCTGATTGACATTTTCCGCCGAAAGTGTCTATGATTTTCAAATCAAGATTGATAGGAGGAAAGGGTAATGAGTGAAGTAATCTGGAAACCTTATGGGGAGTATCTGAGCAAAAGCAACATTAAGCGGTTTATGGATAAGCATCAGATCAAGACCTATGAGGAATTGATCAAGCGGTCAACCGCGGATGTGGAATGGTTCTGGGACGCCTGCCTCAAGGACCTGGGCGTGGAATGGTATCAGCCCTACACCAAGGTGATGGATATGAGCAAAGGCTTTCCCTGGACCAAATGGTTCATCGGCGGAAAGATCAACATCGCGCACAACTGCCTGGACCGGCACATCCGGGACGGCAAGGGAGGGAAAATGTGCCTCATCTGGGAGGGAGACGACGGCGCGGTGCGCAAGCTCACCTATCAGGATGTTTTTGAGAAATCCAACCAGGTGGCCAATGCGCTCAAGGATATGGGGATTAAAAAAGGAGACACCTGCGGGATTTATATGCCGATGACGCCGGAGATCGTGATCGCAATGATGGGCTGCTTCAAGATCGGCGCCGCAGTGATCCCGATCTTTTCCGGGTTCGGAAGTATGGCGGTGGGCACCCGGCTGGAGGACGGCGAGGCCAAGGTTTTATTCACCGCGGACGGCGGGATGCGGAGAGGCAAGAATACTTTGACCAAGCCCGAGGCGGACAAGGCATTGGAAATGGTCCCGAGCATCCAAAAGGTGGTGGTGATGAAGCGGCTCGGGGTTGAGGTTCCGATGAAAGCGGGCCGGGATGTTTATTGGGACGATTTTGTCAAGGGCAAGAGCACGAAATTTGAAACCGAAAAACTTGATGCCGAAGATTACTCGCTGATTATTTACACCTCGGGCACTACGGGCAAGCCCAAAGGGACCGTGCACACGCACGCGGGCGCGCTGGCGCAGATGGCAAAAGAGGTGGGCTATTATTTTGACACCAAGTCCGAGGATACTTTTTTCTGGTTCACGGACATCGGCTGGATGATGGGACCGTGGGAAGTGATCGGAGTGCAGTTTTTGGGCGGGACCTATTTGTTCTTTGAGGGCGTGCCGGTCTATCCCAATCCGGACCGGGTCTGGAAGCTGATTGAAGACTATAAAATCAATATCTTCGGGTTCAGCCCCACCGCGATCCGGCTGTTGATGACTTTTGAGGACGAATGGGTGAACAAGCACGACCTCAGTTCGCTCCGCATCCTCGGCTCCACCGGCGAGCCTTGGGACCCGAACTCGTATATGTGGTATTTTGAAAAGGTCGGCAAGAAGAAATGTCCGATCATCAATATCTCGGGCGGAACCGAAATCGTGGGCTGTCTCTTAAGCCCGCTCCCGATCACCGAACTCAAGCCCTGCACTTTGCGCGGACCCGGCCTGGGAATGGACATTGATGTGTTTGACGATGACGGCAAGCCGATCCGGGGCGGGATCGGACACCTGGTCTGCAAAAAACCCGCGCCCTCTATGACCAAAGGATTCCTCAAAGACCCGGCAAGATATATTGACACTTATTTCTCAAAATGGGGACAGAACATCTGGTATCACGGCGACTGGGCATTGGTTGACGAGGACGGATTCTGGTTCCTCCACGGAAGAAGCGATGACACCATCAAGATCGCCGGCAAACGCACCGGCCCGGCCGAGCTTGAATCTGCGCTCAATGAGCATCCCTTGGTCCAGGAATCCGCGGCCATCGGCGTGCCCGACGAGATCAAGGGAGAGGCCGCGGTTTGCTTCGTGGTGCTCAAGCCCGGAACCGACCCGAGCGAGAAATTGCGGGAGGAGTTGAAAGCGCAGGTGATCAAGCATCTGGGAAAAACTATGAAACCCAAGGAGCTCAAATTCGTCAAGGCGCTTCCCAAAACCCGCTCTGCCAAAATTGTGCGCGGCGCCATCCGGAAAAAATATCTGGGCAAGGATGTCGGCGACATCAGCACGGTGGAAAACCCGGACGCGATTGAGGAGATTTCCAAAGCCATATAATCGGTAGGAGGGGTCAACGCTTCACTTTAAACTTAACGCAGTACCTATTGCGGAATCAACGATTCTCGTCCAGAGCCTTTGATACTGCAGGATTTCTATGGTAACAGATTTCGGAGAGTTTCGCCGAATTATCCTGCGATGGCTCAAATCGGCGCTGTATTTTCAACCGGCAGTGGAGCGCAAGCCCTATCTTCGCCTTCTAGAGCTGGCTCAAAGCAGAATCGGCGCCCGAATTGGGCTATGAATAATTAAGTTTAAAGTGAAGCGTTGACCCCATTGAAAATTTTGAATCCCGGGCAAGACTATGATAGATTGAATTGAGCTTCTGGCGTCGGCATCGGGTTGAGGGAAGAATTTTCCAGGAGGGAAAAATGAAAAAAATGATTCTGGCGATGTCTATGATTTGTCTGATCCTGATCTCGGGCCGGGCCGGCGCGGAAGATTTTTGCTCGGCGCCGGTCAAGACCGGGCAGGGTCTGGTGACCGGGGTTCCGGATTCGGCAGAGCCGGTCTGCGTTTATCAGGGCATTCCCTATGCCGCGCCTCCGGTCGGAGATTTGAGATTCAAGCCGCCTCAGTCCGCGAAAAAATGGGACGGGGTTAAAAAGGCTGATAAATTTTCCGCGGAATGCATTCAGCCGGGCGGGGCAATGCCGGGGGTGAAGGCTGAACCCCGGAGCGAGGATTGTCTTTACTTGAATATCTGGCGTCCCAAAAAGGACGGCGTCTTTCCAGTGATGGTCTGGATTCACGGCGGGTCGCTCGTGACCGGCTCGGGCATTATTCCACTTTACTGGGGCGACCGGTTGGCCGGGAAGAAGGAAGTGGTGGTTGTCACGATCAATTACCGGCTGGGCGCGTTGGGATTTCTGGCGCATAAGGAGTTGAGCAAGGAAGATCCAAACGGAAGCTCGGGCAACTATGGTCTTTTGGATCAGATCGCGGCCTTGCAATGGGTAAAGGAAAACATTTCCGGCTTTGGCGGAGACCCGAATAAGGTCTTGATCTTCGGGGAATCCGCGGGCGGATGGAGCGTGTGTAATCTGCTGGCGTCTCCGCTTGCCGCGGGTCTGTTTCACAGAGCTGTTATTGAAAGCGGCGGATGCGATACCGTGAACAAAATGGAAACCGGGTTTTTGGACGGGGACGATTATGTGAAAAAGATCGGGTGCGAAGGGAAAAATGTTCCGGCCTGTTTGCGCGCACAATCGCCGGAGAAAATCCTGTTGGCGATGGAAGAAGAGGGCGATTCCGGAGGGACTTTCAGCAAAGAGTCGCTGAAATTCGTCTGGGCGCCGCACCTGGACGGATGGGCGATGAAAGAGGTTCCGCTCCAGGCGCTCCGGTCCGGGAGCTTCAACCAGGCGCCGTTGATGGTGGGGACCAACCGGGACGAGTTCAAGCTGTTCACGGTCACGGCGCCCGGGATCCGGCTGATGCCCAAATCAACGATTCGGAAGATAATGACGGAATTTTTAGGCCGGGAAGTTACCGAAGGCGCGGAGAAACTTTATTCGTATCAGAACTATCGCCGGCCCATGGATATGGCGATTGACCTGATGGGCGATATCGGGCTCGGATGCAGATGCTTTGAAGCGGCCGAGGCGGTTTCCAGCCAGAAGCCGGTTTATTACTATCGTTTTGACTATGACGATCATCTGGCGCCGCATCTGGCCGGGGCGCCGCACGCGCTGGAGATTCCTTTTGTCTTCGGAACTCTGGACCGGCCTCCGGCGAGCATCTTCTTCACCAGGGCACAGGAGAGGAAAGCTCAGCCGCTGGTGGATGCAATGATGAGTTATTGGACCAATTTCGCAAAAACCGGGGACCCGAACAGGAGCGGTCTCACCGAATGGCCTGAATATGATGTGGCCAAGAGAATTCGGATGATCCTGGACCTTCCGATCCAGGTTCTGCCGGCGGACAATGTGGAGAAATGCGGGTTCTGGAGAGAGAATGATCCGATCAAGCAACTGGATCGTTGAGAAACCAATGATGAACGAGATCAAAAAAGCGCCCGGGCTCTTAGCCGGCCTGGTCGCAATTCTTTTCTTTTCCTGCTTCAAGCCGGAAAAGGCGTTCCAGCCCGCGGACAATTCAGTTTATGACCTTGCTTACGCCCAAGGGATTCCGGGCGAGGAGTTTTTAAAGCTGGACGCGCATTTTCCGAATCAGGCGAAGAATCTGCCGGTGATTGTTTACATTCACGGCGGAGGCTGGACCGAGAGCGACAAGAAGGATATGGATGTCTGGTGCCAGCGGATGAGCCGGCGCGGTTATGTGGTGTTCAATGTCAACTACCGGCTGGCGCCGGAATTTCCCTTCCCGGCCGCAGTCAATGATTGCCTGGGAGCAATGGCCTGGATTCAGGAGCACGCGAAAAATTTTGGCGGAGACCCAAGCCGGATCGGGATCACGGGCGGAAGCGCCGGCGGGCATTTGATTGCAATGGTTGCGAGCGCCTGGAAGGATAAATATTTTCAGCCGACCGGATCTGAGGGCAAGGATTTCTCGCTGAGCATTCAGGCGCAGGCGCCGTTTTTCGGCGTGTTTGATTTCCATCATCTCGGCGCGATGGCTCTGACCAATATTCCGAAAAAATTTCTCGGCGGCTCAGAAAAACAGGTGCCGGAAAATTATTGCCGGGCCTCGCCGGTTAGTTATGTGAGCAAGGATACGCCGCCGACCTTGATCGTGGTGGGAAGATTGGACCCGATTTATCACCAGTCCAAAATCTATTATGACGCGCTGAAAAAAGCCGGGGTGCCGGTGGAGATGATTGTCTATCCCGCTCAGACCCACGGGTTTGACATCCAATTCAAGCGCAAAGCCAGCATAGACGCGTTTGAAAAAATGATGAGCTTCTTTGACCGGTATCTTAAATAAATAAGGGGTCAACGCTTCACTTTAAACTTAACGCAGTACCTATTGCGGAATCAACGATTCTCGTCCAGAGCCTTTAATACTGCAGGATTTCTATGGTAACAGATTTCGGAGAGTTTCGCCGAATTATCCTGCTATGGCTCAAATCGGCGCTGTATTTTCAACCGGCAGTGGAGCGCAAGCCCTATCTTCGCCTTCTAGAGCAGGCTCAAAGCAGAATCGGCGCCCGAATTGGGCTATGAATAATTAAGTTTAAAGTGAAGCGTTGACCCCATTTCCACATTGACCCCATTTCCACACAAGCAGGAGAGTCTGTGGGCCGGGATTGCGCCTGAAAACGATCCCGACCTTGCGAGAAGCAAAATGATATGATAATATTTTAAATCTGAAATGACTAAGGAGGACGAGAATGGGCCGAGCAGTAGGAATTGATCTGGGGACCAGCACCTGTTGCGTATCCATTGTCAAGGATGGGAAGCCGATGGCGATTCCCGGGCCGGACCAGAGGCTGATCCAGGCCTCGGTGGTGAGTTTCCTTCAGGACGGCAATCGGGTGGTTGGGAATGCGGCCAAGAAGATGATGATCGCCAATGCGGAGAATACGGTTTACTCGGCGAAGCGTCTGATCGGTCGGAAGTATTTTTCCGCGGAGGTGAAGAAGGCACAGGCGGTCTGCTCCTACAAGATTGTGGAGGGAGAGAATCAGAGCGTTCGGATCCGGATTCGGGATCGGGATTATTCGGTTGCGGAGATCAGCGCGATGATGCTGATGGAGATGAAGAAAATCGCGGAGGCGTATCTTGGGGAGGAAGTGGATAAGGCGGTGGTTACGGTTCCGGCCAATTTCAATGACGGTCAAAGGCAGGCGACCAAGGATGCCGGGATGGTAGCGGGTTTGAATGTTCTCCGGATCATCAATGAGCCGACTGCGGCGGCGTTGGCTTATGGCTTTGGCAAAGGTCTGAAGCAGAAGATTGCGATTTATGACTTTGGCGGAGGCACCTTTGATATCTCGGTTCTGGAGGTGGGAGATGATGTCTTTGAGGTGATCAGCACGGCCGGGGATACCTATCTGGGCGGAGATGATTTTGATGACCGGTTGATAGATTACTTTGCGGAGCGGTTTATGCGGGAGCACGAGCTGGATATCCGGTCCAGCCGGGTCGCGCTTCAGAAGCTCAAGAATGCGGCGGAGCAGGCCAAGGTGGAGTTGAGCGAGAAGCTGGAAACCAGGATTCATCTTCCGGGGATTATGGAGGCGATGGCGGGGCCGATAGACCTGGATTATACGATTAACCGGAATTATTTCGGGCAGATGATTATGGACTTGATTCAGCGCACCTTTAAAGTCTGCGACGAGGCGCTTCAGAACGCGAGGCTCACGGTCGGGGACATTGATGCGTTGATCCTGGTGGGCGGTCCGACCAAAAGCCCGATGGTTCAGGAGGCGGTGAAGAATTACTTCTTCAAGGATGCGCAGGCGAATGTAGATCCGGAACTGGTGGTTAGCATCGGCGCGGCGATCCAGGCCGCGACTTTGACCGAGCGGAAGGCCGGGGCGCTTCTTCTGGATGTGACCCCGATGAGCCTGGGGATCGGGACCGCGGGCGGGTTGATGGATACCTTGATTGAGCGGAATACTCCGATCCCGACCGAGTCCAGCCGGATTTTCACCACCACTCATGAAAATCAGACTGCGGTTCGGATCAAAATCTTCCAGGGCGAGAACAAGTTTTATGAGCAGAACGAGCTGTTGGGGGAATTCCGGCTCGCGGAAATACCGGCGGCGCCAAAAGGGGAGCCGAAGATTGAGGTCACTTTTGAGATAGATGCGAATGGCATTGTGAATGTAACCGCCAAGGACAAGGATACGGGTAAGGCGCAGTCGGTTCAGTTGACGGTGTCGGGCGGGTTGAGCAAGGAAGAGATTCAGCGTTTGAAGAAGGAACATACTGGCAAAGGAGAGGAAGTAGCCGCGTTTAAGCCGGACCTGGAATTGATAGAGTAATTGGAGGGATTTGAGCGATGGTAGATGAGGGGTTCAAGCGCCAGATCAATTCTTTAGCCAAAGTGATTGACGAGCTGGATTACTACCAGATTTTGAAGATCGACCAGATGGCATTTGAGGAAGACATTAAGAAGGCTTATTTTGAAGAGTCCAGAATCTATCACCCGGATAAGTATTACACCGAGCCTTTGGAATTTCAGGAAAAAATAACCGGTGTTTTCAAACGGGTTTGCGAGGCTTACAAGGTGCTTTCGGATCCGGATAAAAGAGCGCTTTACAGCAAGCTGATCAACGGCCCGGAGCGTCAGAAATATCTCAGGTTTGACCTGCGTTTGCTCAAGGCCGAGACCGAGAAGAAGGAAGATGAAGGCTCTTCCCCCCTGGCCAAGAAATACTACAAAATGGCCAAGACCGCGATCCAGAACAAGGACTTTAAGGCGGCCAAGATCAATCTCCAACTGGCCATCAAGATGGAGCCGAACAATCAAACCTTCCAGGAAAAATTCAAGGAAGTGAACGATATCCTGGCCAGCAGAAAAGGGCTTTAAATCCGGTCTTTCTGATCTTATTCCTGATTACCCCCTGCTCAATTTTTTATTGGTTTTCCGCGGTTTTTCATTAAAAATCAATAACTTCTGCCGGTTTTCCCAGCCGGGAAATTTTAAATCCCAACCCCAGTGGCAAGCATCTAAAATAATGGAGGCAGTAAAATGAGATGCAGGGCAGTACTGGTAATGATGATTGCGGGAATTTTCCCGATAATTGCCTGGGCGGAAAATCCCCAAAATGACGACAATTTTAATCCTTATCTTTATCTGGCCCCGGGTTCCAACTATTCCCGGATGGGCAAAAGCCTGGCGCAAAGGTATGAGCCGGAGATGATCTCAATGATCGGCCGGATTCATCGGGAGATCAAATCCGATCGGTTTGAAATGATGGATTTAAATCAATCGCCGGCCGGCGGAGTTGGCTTCTGGATCAATCCCGAGATTTTAGCCCGGGACAGCCGGTTCCTGGGGGTGATCGCCAAAGTGAATATCAAGCTCCCCTATTTTCCGGATTCTGATGCGGGCAGAATCTGTGACGCTCTGGATGCGTTTGGCAAGGACTTGTTCATTATTATAGAAGAGACCCTGGATCAAATTCCGGATAATTCGGTAAAGGGCGCGGTGGTGATTTTGATTTATTCCAAAAGCCGTCTGGAGGATCCGAATTTTATGGATCAGGCCGAGATCTCGGTGATGTTCATCAGCCGGGAAGACCTGAAAAAGTATAACCATCATCAACTCAGCCTCCAGAAGCTTTTTGACCGGGTTGACTTCTATTATTTCCACACCCAGGACCAGATCAGGTTCTTCTTTAAATATTTCCTGCATGGATGATTCAAGGCCGGCGGTTCCACCCGCAACTTGACTCCAGCGCAAATCCAGCATAGAATTCCGGTAATTTACTATGGCCTTAGCCGGAATAGATATTTTCATCATCTTCGTCTATATGCTCGGGATTATGGTCCTGGGCACCTATTTCTCCAGGTATGTCTCCAAGGCCGATGATTTTTATATCTCCGGCAGGATGCTTCCCTGGTGGGCGATCGGGATGAGCCTGGTCGCCACCGACATCAGCGCCCTGGACTTCATCGCGGTCTCGGGTCAGGGTTACAAATGGGGGATCGTGGTCGCCAACTTTGACTGGATCGGATGCCTGCCGGTGATGATCATCGGCGCGTTTTTCATTGTGCCCTTTTTCTGGCGCTCGGGCGCTTACACGATTTCAGAGTATCTGGGAATGCGTTTCAACGCTCCGGTCCGTTTGGTCCACGGCATTTTATGGGGAGCGTTTTTAGCCTGCATCCTGGGCGCTCTTTACTGGGCAACCGGATTGATGCTGGTGGAATTCCTTCCCATCCCGGATGAGTTCTTAGGCGGAACCCTCAAATCCTCGCTTAATTTCCTGCTTTCTTTTTATGGTTGTGCTGAAGGCAATAACTGGCAAATAATGGCTTGGGTGATCCTGATCGCGGTCACCGTAGGGGTTTATTGCTATGCCGGCGGACTGTCCGCAGTGGTGGTCACGGATGTGGCGCAACTGGTGATTATGTTCATCGGCGGGATCGCCATCATTGTCCTGGGAATGATCCGGGTCGGAGGCCTTCAGGGATTGTTTGATAAAGTCCTGGCCCTGGGACCGGAATACCAGAACCATTTCAAGCTGTTCCTCCCCGCAGACTCCCCATCGCCTTATCCCTGGCACGGAATCCTCTTCGGCCTGGCCTTCGTGCTCGCCCCGGCATACTGGTGGGGAAATCAGGCGATTGTCCAGCGCAACCTCGGCGCCAAGTCCGAATGGGACACCAAAGCCGGAATGATCTGGGGAGCTTTCCTTCATTCCTTGATCCCGATTATGGTCACCTTTCCGGGATTGATCGCGCTCGCGCTTTACCCCGGAGAAAAATCCGGCGATGTGGCTTTTCCCCGGCTGATTCATAGATTGCTTCCGCCCGGACTCACCGGCTTGATCTTCGCCGTGCTCCTCGCGGCCCTGATGAGCACCGCGGCCTCAAACCTCAACTCCGCCGCCACCATCTGGATGAAAGATATTTATCAAACCTTCCTGGTCAAAAAAGGCACGGACAAACATTACCTCAATGTCGGCAGATACCTGACCGCGTTCTTTGTTCTGTTCGGAATCCTCTTTGCCCCCATTGTCACCAGATACAGCGGCCTTTACATCGCGATCCAATCATTTTTGACCTTCATCCAGGGACCCAACCTCGCTCTGATCGTCCTCGGAATAATGTGGTCCCGCGCAACCGGCTGGGGAGGATTTGCCGGCCTGATCACCGGACTCGTCTCCGCAGTCCTGATGTTCTATTTCAAAAAACACATCTTCACCCTGGAAGAGCCGTTTCTCTATATTGCCTGGTGGAGCTTTTTCCTGAGCGTGGTTGCGATTATTATTGTCAGCCTCTTGACCAAGCCGGAGCCGAAAATGAAATTGCTTGGCCTGGTCTGGAAATATGCGGACAAAGACCAGGAGCTTCAAAAAGCCTTGCAAGAGAGGGCGGAAAAATGACCAACCCGTTTTTCAAAATCGGAGACCTGATCACCAGCGTTTTCGTGGCCATTCCCTACCCCGGCGGGGTCAAGGTCATCATTACCATTTACTTCCTTGCCCTTGCCGGATGCGGTTTTTTCTTCTCCAAGGAATATATTTTCAAAGGCTCTGAGGATCAGAAACTCTGGAAAGACTTGAGAATCTGGGCGCTGGTCACTGCGCTCCTGGAACTCGCGGTCTATTTATATTTTTAGAGGACTAAATGGAAACCCCGGAGAAAAAGATGCAGTTTGAGCCCCTGGTCCCGCTCGGAATATTCCTGATCTTCTTCGGAATCATCATCACCTATGCCGCCACTATCCCGACCGACCGGATAGACAAATTGGTCAATCTCATCTCCGGACTCGCCTTCCTGGCCTGGGGAGCCGGCTGGTTCTATGTGGGATGGAGACGGATCAAAAAAAATCGGTAGGGGAGCGGAAATTCTTATCGGGGCGCAGACACTCTTGTCTGCGATTAAAAGCGAATGAAATCCTTTAAACCCCGCATCACCGAGCAGGAGGCAAAGCAAGCGCTCACCTTGCGCGGCAGAATTTTCCGGAGCAGGAAAACCGTCCCTTACCGGATGGAGCTGATCTATCTCCCTTATTACTTCTTCCAGATCCGGGTCAAAAATAAAAAAGGACAAGAGCGTGAATTTTTGGCCGCGATTGACGCCATCCTCGGCGGATTCTCTCTGGTGGCAAAGGAAGTGATGATGCCGGAGGAGATCACTGAGATAGAATTTCAGCCGAAAATTTCCCCGGAAGAAGCCAAAGAATCGCTGGAAAAAGAAGTCAGATGGTTTTTGGTCAGCAAATCCATGCAAAAACGAGAAAAATATGTGTTCCTCCGTGCGGAACCCGGCGAGCTCGCCTTTTATCCCTACTGGGTCGGATATTACAAAAGCAAAGCCGGCGCCTGGGAATTCCTCGGTCTGGACGCCGTCTCCGGGATCCTCCAGGGAGGGCCCGGCCGCCGTCTCTTCATCCACGCCTTGGCCGAATCCCGGGTAAAGATGGCACCGGAATAATGACGCCGAAATGCCGGTTCTCAAGCGGAAATAATTTTTCCCGGAATTGAGTTCCGGCCGGATTCGCCCCGATTTGAATTATGAACCGGAAAATTTGACGAATCCAGCTTGGCTTGGTATCATAATTTTGGAAAGGGTCTGCCCGGATGCCAGGAAAAAGAAAAACCAGGGGCCGGCTTTTCCAGGAATTAGCCGGCCTTCGTAAAAAAATTGCCAGGCTGGAAGCATTAGAAACCCGGCGGAAGCAGGCGGAAAAAGCGCTCCGCGAGACCGAGCAGCGCTATCAGGACCTTTTTGAAAACGCCCCGGATGTTATTTATACATTGTCGTTGGATGGCAAAATCACCTCTTTGAATCCGACCTTTGAAACCATTACCGGGTGGTCGCGCCCGGAGATGTCAGGCCGGCATTTTAAAGAGATTATTCATCCGGAGGATTTAAGTTCCGCGGCTCAGCGGGTGCGCAATATTCTGAGCGGGAAGAAAGAAGCGCCGGTTGAACTTCGGGTTCGCACTAAATCGGGCGGATATATCATCGGCGAATTTTTAGGAACCGCCCATATCGTTAATGGTCAAGTAGTCGGTTTGTTTGGAATCGCCCGGGATATAACCGCCCGGAAGCGGGCCGAGCAGGCGCTAAAGTATTACTCCGGTCTGGAGAAAATCATTTCCCATCTCTCCAGCTATTTCATCAATATTTCCCTGGATCAGATGGAGCCCGGGATCAATTACGCGCTTTCCGAGATTGGGGCATTTACCGGAGTGGATCGCGCTTATTTGTTTTTCTTCTCCGAGGATGGCGGCCGAATGTCCAATCGCTATGAATGGTGCGCCGAGGGAACCGAGGCGCAAATTCAAAATCTGCAAAATCTGCAGGTGGCTTCTTTATCCTGGGTGGTGGCGCCGCTCCGCCGCGGGGAGGTCTTTAATCTCCCCTGTGTCAAGGAATTCCCGATTAAATCCAGGGCCGAGAAGAAGTTCTTCAAAAATAAAGAGCTCCAGTCCCTGCTCTGTGTTCCGATCCGCTATGGCGGAAAGCTGATCGGGTTTCTGGGGTTTGATTCCCTCAGCTCGGAAAAGGTCTGGGAGGAAAACACCATTTTGATGCTTCGGTTGATGGGGGAGATCCTGGCCGGTCTTCTGGATCGCAAGCGGATTGAGGAATCCTTGCGGGAATCCGAGGAACAATATCGGCTGATGTTTGATTCTATGAGTGATATGATTCATTTGCTGGATCGGGATTTTAGATTCATCCTGCTCAATACCGCCTTCAAGAGAATGAATCAGGAACTGGGTTTAAAGACCGATGTGATCGGAAAAACCATCTTTGAGGTTTTCCCTTTTTTAAGCCGAAAGGTTTTGAAAGAATATCAGCGGGTGCTTAAGACCGGAAAGACCCTGGTCACCGAGGAGGCTACCAGAATCGGAAATCGGCGGTTTATCACGGAAACCAGGAAAATCCCGGTTTTAGAAAAGGGCCGGGTGGCGCGGGTGATTACTATCATCAGAGACATCACCGTGCTGAAAAGGACCGAAGCGGCCCTGCAAAAATCAATGCGGATGATCGGGGGCAAACCCTGAGGCCGTGTTGCCCAAAGATAGGGTCCCGATTTTGACGGGATTGCCGCGCCTAACTCCGCCACCGTCAAAATCCAGAAGCGCAAAATCCTGGAGCAATATCTAAAGGAGAAAAAATAAGCAGAGCGCGCCTAAACCGTGAAACTTTTCCAGAGAATTTCATTTACATTTATCCGCAGATGAACGCCGATCAACGCAGAGAATTCGGGCTTTCAATCCCTGACTGCTGAATTCATTTGAAATCTTTACAAAAAATGTCTGGCTTGTCCTTCATAGCCTCGCATCCCGAGGCGGGGAAGGATGTCCAGGTTTTATCCCGAACGCAACATAAAAGGGTCCCGGATTTCTTGCGGCTGTCCAAGGTCCTCTCTGCATTGTATCCTAATGCTAGTGAGGAGAAGCGACTTTTGGACGCAATGATCCTTGCGATGTCAAGATAGAACGGGTATGATATATTTTTGGATGAGGAGCCGGCAAAAATGGCTGGGGCGCCCAACCTGAAAATAGGGAGGCTGATGATGGATATGTTTGAGAGAATAACTTTTAACCCGGGAATTATGGGCGGTCGGGCGTGCATCCGGGGGATGCGCATCCCGGTCTCTGTGATCGTGGGACAGATCGCCCACGGCGCCACGCTGGAGGAGGTCTTGGCGGATTACCCGGATCTGGAGCCCGGGGATATTCAGCAAGCGCTTGAATACGCGGCCTGGTTAGCCCAGGAAGAGGTCTACTCGGAATAAGCCGGGATGCGATTTCTTGCCGATATGGGAGTGGCACAGAGGATCGTCCAGTGGCTCAGAGACCAAGGTCATAATGCGGTTCACCTTCGCGAACTGAACCTCCAGTGTCTGTCCAACGGAGAAATCTTTAAAAAAGCGCGCTCGGAAAATAGAATCCTGCTCACCTTTGACCTTGATTTCGGTGAAATCGTGGCTCTTTCCGGAGCCAGTTCAGTGAGTGTTATTGTCTTCAGGCTTCATAACACACGAACCCAGAATGTTATGAACCGGCTAAAAAAAGTTTTAGAAGACTCAAGCCAGGCGCTTACGCGAGGGGCGATTGTAGTGGTACAAGAGAACCGACACCGGGTCCGACATCTACCGGTTGGCGCTTGAGCCAGCAATCAATGGAACCCTGATCTAAGATGGTTACACCTCGCGCAGAGACGCAGAGTTAGCGGCGAAAAACAGGGTCAAGGGATAAGTCCCTTGCCGCAGATGAACGCCGATAAACGTTAAACTTTAGACCTGAGCCCCGCTCTCTGGATATCTCGCGGATAAAAAATAAGCGCACCCCGCCGCAGAACCACGCGCAAAGAAATGCAGTGCATCGTTGACGCCTTTGCTAAGGTGTCCGGAGCGAAAGGAGAGATCAAGGCAAAATGAATATCTCCGAGCAGAGCTCAATTGATCAATGAAAAATTCAATTTCCCCGAAGAGAGAGGAATGCCTAAATGGCGGGTCTTTTGGTAATGTATCTATAGGCAAGGCTTCCAATTGCCAAAGCGGGAATCCAATTAATGAACAAATTCGCCATTTCAGCAGGAATAAATGCTATACGCAAGAATGATGCATCCGCTACAAACCTTGACAGAAGAATATTTGCCAGGACATTTGTTCCGGCGCACAAAAACAAGAAAAACAGAGTGGCGAAAAAGCCGGGCCTTGATTTTTTCCGTTCAAAAATACTGAATGCCAGGTCCAGCGGCAAAATGCTTGTGAATAACGCCACGGAAGTCATCATAAAAGGCCATAAAATTAGCCAAAATATTTCATTGGTTACATCTTCAAAGGAACCATTGCTAGCAATCATTCCAATAAAAATCATTACGTTGGAAAATATAATGGTTGAGAAGTAAAAGACCGGGATTGCGATGCACCTCAAAAGGAGCGCCTTTTTTAAGGCTATTTTTGGCATATGGTTTTTAGAGCCTCCCTTGCCATTAAATCTTTCCATGACGAGATTCAACAATTCACCACAAATTAATATTGCCGGAGCAGATAAACAATGTCAACTACAATTCAAAAACTTCATTTATGCATATTTGAGAAGGGTGATCCTTCGGGCAGGGGTTCGGGAATGAGAGCAACGCCGGTGTCAATGAGGGTTCGGAGGAATCAGACTTTGATTCTTTGATTAGCCTGAGCTAAGATTTAAGCAGATGAGCCGGGTGAGGATAATTTCGCACGCGAGAGCCAGGTCGGAGGAACGGGTGAAATAGGAAATGAAACTTAGCTATGATTCAAAATACGATCTGCTTTACATCCGCTTCGGAAAGGCCCGGAAGGTGATCAACAAGCCGGTCAATGCCGAGATCACCCTGGACCTGGACCGCCAGGGACGGCTGGTCGGGATAGAAATCCTCTCCGCCTCCCGGCATATAGACCTTTCCAGCATCCTGCCCATCAAACACGATAAAAACAGCGCCGCCAGATAAGATCGCCAGCCACTTGTAGGCTCGTCCTGGGCGTTGCGAAAACCAACCTTTTTGGCTCAAGATTGATTAACCGGAATAGTTATGGGAAAATTTTCCCGGTTATCCATTTTTTCTAGTGGGAGGATTTGATGAATAAATGTATTAAACATTTGGCGGTTGCGGCTATGCTGGCGATCAGCGTGATGGTTTTTGCGGGAGCGAAGCAGGCTCTGGCGGCCGGAGCTGACAGCGCGCCTCGTTTGGTTCAGAACATTGATGATGACTGGAAATTCGCTTTGGTTGACAACGACCAGCCCGGTCCCTGGCAGGAAGTCAATCTCCCTCATTCCTGGAACAGTGAGGACACTCTTGACGGCGACAATAAATACCGAATGGGCGTGGGGCTATATCAGAAGGAGATAGAACTCAATCCCCTTCCAGACCGGCGCTACTTCCTGCGTTTTGAAGGCGTGAACATCAAGTCCTGGGTGATAGTCAATGGCAAAGAGGCAGGCTCTCACCGGGGAGGATATACGGCGTTTGCCTTTGAGATCACCGACCTGCTCAAGCCCGGCAAGAATTTGATTGAGGTCAAGGTTGACAATTCCTTTGACCGGGAAATTATGCCTTTGTATTGCGACTACAATTTTTACGGCGGCATCTATCGGAGCGTCTATCTCATCACCACGGCTAAAAATTGCATTGCCGTAACCGATTTCGCTTCTCCCGGCGTTTATCTGACCCAGAAAAATGTGACTGATCAGGCCGCAGACCTTGTGTTCCTCGCCCGGGTCTCGGCCGCAGAGCCAAAAGACCTGACTGTCCGGTTCCAGGTGCTGGACGCCACGGGCAGCCAGGTGAAGACTGTGGAGGCTGAGCCCAAGCCAGCAGGAGATTGGCTGGAGGCAACGGTCTCTCTCAGGCTTGACCAGCCGCATTTGTGGAACGGCGTTGATGACCCGTATCTATATCGGGTGCGGACTGAGCTTATCTCTGCCGGCAAGGTAGTGGACGCGGTTGAGCAGTCACTGGGCTTGAGATATTTCAAGGTTGATCCGGACCAAGGATTTTTCCTCAATGGCAAGAGCTATCGTCTCCACGGCGTGAACCGCCACCAGGACCGGGAGGGCAAAGCCAACGCGATCAGCCCGGCTGACCACGAGGAAGACTTTGCATTGATGCGTGAAATGGGAGTGAACGCAGTGCGGCTGGCGCACTATCCCCAGGCAGACCAGGCTTATAGCATCTGCGACCGCAAGGGCATTGTGGTCTGGGCGGAACTGCCTTTTATTGGAAGGACCGGGGACCGGACCGGGATTTTCCTGGACTCCAAGAATTTTCAGGACAACTTGAAACAGCAACTCCAGGAGCTGATCCGGCAGAACTACAACCACCCCGCGATCATCTTCTGGGGATTGTTCAACGAGCTGTCTCCTCCGGGCGACCCGGTGCCTCTGCTCAAAGAGTTGAACGCATTGGCTCATCTGGAGGACTCTTCCCGCTTGACCACAGTTGCGACCATGCTGGAAGGTCAGCTTGACGATGTTACCGACCTCACCTGCTGGAACCAATACTGGGGATGGTATTATGGCCTGGTCCAGAGCTTTGGTCCCTGGGCGGACGCTCAGCACCAAAGCCACCCGCAACGCCGGTTGTGTATGAGCGAGTATGGCGCCGGCGCCAGCGTCATTCAGCACTCGGAGTTTAACCGCCCGGTGATCACGACCGGTCATTGGCACCCGGAGAATTACCAGGCTTATGTCCATGAAAAGATGTGGGCGATGATCTCGGCGCGGAAATACTTCTGGGCCAGCTTCCTCTGGAATATGTTTGACTTCGGCGTGGTCAAGCGCAATGAGGGCGACCGTCCAAATATCAATGACAAGGGAATGATCACCTTTGACCGCAAGACCCGCAAAGACGCCTTTTATTTCTACAAGGCGAACTGGAACCCGGAGCCGATGATCCATATCACCAACCATCGCTTCACAAGCCGCCGGAGTCCGCTGGTCCGGGTCAAGGTCTATTGCAACTCCGGCCCGGTCAAGCTCACCGTGAATGGACGGGAAATAAAAATGAATTCCCAGGGCTTAAGCATCTACACGGCAAAAGTGTTTCTTAAGCCGGGAAAGAACGAAGTTAAAGCCTCTGCCCGCGCTCCGGACGGCCGGACCCTTACTGACAACTTATTCTGGAACTTCCTCTTGCACTGAAATGTGATGGGCGCGAAATAAAATCTTCAGATTCTCTGGTGCGAGGAGAGGGAATTGAACCCCTGGGAAAAGAAAACCCAGGACGAACAAAACCCCGATAACTCCCGCGAAGAAACCGCGCAAATCTGTCCGATCAGGCAGGACGCGGCTGATTGGCAAAACCGGCCGCTTAATGCTAATCTTGTGCCCGAGAAATTAGGGCAATACCTGAACCTGGCGGAAGTGGTCAAAATAGAATCGGGTCAAGGATAAAAAAGGAGGATACCGATGAAGAACAGGAATCTGGTTGGATTGGTTTTAGTGGCGGCGCTGACAGTCCTGGCGATCCTGCAGATGGGTTGGTGGGATAAGCAGTACTCCCAGGGCGATGTCAAGGGCCAGGATCTTTCTTATGTTCCGCGCTACCCGGGCAGTGTGCGCGTGGACTACAAATATGAGGAATACGCGGCGTTTGACATGCAGACGAGATGCGCAACCTGCCCCTATACTGAAAACAAGTCGGTGGAAGGCAAGCACTATTTCATCCAGTATGAAGTGCATGGCAGTATGACCCAACTCCAGGTGCTCCGCAATTATGAGAATGCCTTCAAAGCCAAGGGCTGGAAAATACAGGCCCCGGCCAACCCGCAGAATCTGGATCAGCCGGTTACCACAGAAAAAGTGGATCAGGGTGTGGACACCTGGGTGATGGTCACAACTCAGAAGAGCCTTGACGATGACAAGGGACAAACCGTGATCATCTATGATGTTAATGTCATTGAAATCGGTCAAATGGAACAGGTCATTGAAATCGACGAGTCCGGAATGAAAAAACAGCTGGACACCACCGGCAAAGTGATCCTCCACGGCATCAACTTTGATACCGGGAAAGCCACGATCAAGGATGATTCCAGGGCTTTGCTGGATGAGATCGGCAAGCTGCTCAATGACAACAAGGATTTGAAATTAAGCATTGAAGGCCATACCGATAATGTGGGAGATAAGGCCGCGAACCAGAAGCTCTCCGAGGCGCGCGCAGCCGCGGTCAAGGATTACCTCGTGAAAAACGCCAAAATTGATGCCGCAAGGCTCACAACCAAGGGCTTCGGCGACACCAAGCCCATCGCGGATAATGCGACTGATGAAGGCAAAGCCCAGAACCGCCGGGTGGAGATGGTAAAGATCAAATAGGTTTGCCGACTTGTAATCCGGCCTTTGCGCTCCATACATATGCCCTTGAAATCAGAAGGGGAGATACCCTGTTCATCTCTGGTGCGAGGAGGGGGAATTGAACCTCTGGGGAAAGAAAACCCAGGACGAACAAAACCCCGACAACTCCCATACAGAAACCGCGCAAACCCTTGCAAAATCAGGCTCTGCGAGGGGTGGGCAGATTAGACCCGAAGACAGTTCTGATACACCTTCCGAACACTTTCCAGACACTTCTTTACACAAAAAGTGTGCACTATGTGTGCACAAAAATTCCCTCCGACTCACGCCCGAGATGGAGCTTATAATAAAATCCTGGCCTGACCTCAGCAATGACTTTACAACATGCGAAACTGTGGTATCGGAGTTTCTATTGGCATTGATGCGAATGGCACCGGTTCCGCAACATTCAAAAACGGGATATAATGGAAAGCATGAACCGGAAATTCATGGACAGGTTCCTGCTAAAAAGCTCGGTGGTCTGGAGGCCGCTCTTGATCGCGCCCCTGTCGGTTTTGATTTTTTTAATTGTGGCCGGAGGAGCGGAGATCTGGGTATCCTTTATTCTCCTCGCTTTAGGCACGGGGACCGTGTTCTCTTTAGTGGGGAGGATTTTTCCGGGTAGCTCGTTCGAGGACGATTCCTGGTTCCCGGTGTCCAAAATATTCCTGCGAGGGCTTTACCGATTTGCCTGCGTGGTGTCGACCTTCCGCGGCACCCTGTTTGTCTATGCCTATTTTGTTCCCGGTTTTGTTCCCTTTGATTGGCTCTACATTGGCCAGTACCCCAAGTCGGCATACGGCATGCTCGCTGCTTTCAATATGGGGCTCGGGGCCTTGGGAGCTTTTTACGGAATCGCGGGCATCCTCCGGGAAAGCGCCTGGAACTACCGTCAGGCCCGGCAGGTGAGCAACCTGGCCACCTCCAAGACCCGCTCCGCGGCGATCGGCCTTTCCGAGTTTGCGGGCAAGGCCCGGGATCTAAGCTCGGCTGGAGGACCCGTCACCAACCGGCGCATTCTCGGATTCGATTATCAGATTTTCTCGCATTCTGAGACCTTCAGCAGCGGCAGGATGGTCGGCAAATTTTATCTGGAGGATGAGACGGGCAAAATCCTGGTTGACCCCGGCGAGGCCGACCTGCAGGTTCAGAGGCCGTTCTTCACATTCCTTTTCTACATCCTGGGACGGCGGCCATATTTGGCCGCCCTGACCCGGCGGGTGGAAAAGGGGTTCTGGCCCAGCAGAAGCTATTCCCTCTTTGACGGCGACCCGCTCTACTTGATCGGGCATGTTGCGGAGCAAGAGGACGCCCCGCAGGACGCATTTGGACCGGACCGGCTGGTGGTGCGGCCCGGGCCCGGGCCGGGCCAGGAAGCCAATACCGGGCGCCGTTTCCGGTTCCTGGCCACGCGGAAAAAAAGCAGGGGCATCCAGGATGTTTTTTTCATCTCCGACACCCCGGAGCAGACCGCCCGTGATTTACTGATGGATGAACTATGGAAAAAAGCTCTCTGGGGGCTGGTCTGCACAATTTTGTCAGCCGCCCTTTTCGCAGGCAGCAGCCGATTGTTCTGGTAATGAAAAGTCCGCACAAAAAACCCGGAGCGGATCAGTTCAGTTCTCAAAGCTCAAAATGGTGTCCACCGGGGCGACCCGGCCCGGGGCCAGGCTGATCTTGATGACGCCTTTGGTCTTTTTGACCGGGATTTCCTTTTACCCTGGTTTGACCGAGTTGATTAAAGCTTTGATGGAAGGCAAGGTCAAGTTTGGCGCGGTTTAGATGAAAGAATTTTTCTTCATTATTGCCCAAAGCCGTTTGTCTTCTATCCGGAGTTCATTGATCTTCGCAATCCTCGCCTTTATCTTAATTAGATCAATACCCGTTCTGCACACAAAAAGTGTGCTCTAGGTGTGCACTTGCACAAAAATGCAGTTGGAGAAAAAGGAGGATTGTCCTATAAAATCAAGTAGCTAAGAGATAATTTCTGGTGCGAGGAGGGGGAATTGAACCCCCATGGCATTTTTTTGCCACAAGGTCCTCAGCCTTGCGCGTCTACCATTTCCGCCATCCTCGCGGAATTTGGGCGTATGCAATACGCCCCTGCAATTTATTTATTACCGGGCGCTTCTCCGCCTGGCTCAGCGCCACCGGGCAAAGGCGGAATCGTAGTCGTTTGGGTCGGGAGGTTCGGAGCAGGAGCGCTGGGAGTGGTGGGCAAGGCGGCTCCGGGAGTCGGCTCAACCGGCGCCATCGGCATCGGCGCCTCGGTCGGGAAATTTGCGGCCGGTCCTTTTTTATGAATCTGGGAAGCCCTCCAGGATAATCCCAGGCTCATCAGCAAGAAGACCACGGCCAGGCCGACAGTGACTTTGACCAGAAAGCTCTGCCTTCCGCTCGCTCCTCCAAACACGGTGGAACTCGCGCCTCCGAACGCGGCGCCCAGGTCTGACCCTTTGCCCTGCTGGAGCAGGATCACCAGGATCAGAAAGATCGCCACAATAATATGCACGCTATATAAAACGACTGCCATGGGCAGGTATTATAAACATTTTTTACGGATTGTCCAATTCCGATGAACGGAATCCTGGCTGATAGGTGGATTGCCTCATTAGGTTATCATTCGGAATTTGCGCCGAAGGCGCTTTGGAGTGCGGTGCCCGCGGCACCGCTTTTAATAACGCCGGCGCCCAGTTAAAAAGAAAAAGCGGCGTCGCCGACGCCGCAGTCCAAAGCTTCTCGCTTAAAAGCGAGAAGCAAATTATAGCTGGCAAGCTAATGAGGCAATACAGATAGGCTGATCGGTGGATCGGCTGAGAAGATGACCGGTTGATCGGGAAAAAATCCGGGTTCGCGGTCCCGGCGGTAAAAACATTTCAGGATTCAGAGGGTTGGTGGTCTTCGGGTTCTTTGGAGACCATCACTTCCAGGATGGCGCGTGGGGAGGCGCGCTTGACCAGGAAGATCAGGTCGCGGTATCGGATCAACTCGCCGGAGCGGGGTATTCTCTGGAATTGATTAAGGAGGAATCCGGCGAGGGTTTCATAATCTTCTTTGGGGAGGTTAAGGCCGAGGCTTTCATTGATCTGGTCAATTTCCATTCGGGCATTGATCAGCCAGCGGTTTTCCGAGAGCTGGCGATAGAGCGGTTTTTCCTGGGTATGCTCGTCTTCAATCTCGCCGATAATCTCTTCCAGAATGTCCTCCCGGGTGATCACGCCGATGCATCCGCCGTATTCGTCCGCCACCACCGCGGTCTGGAAATTTTCCCTCTGCATCCGGGCCAGGAGCTGATCCACCGGCATGGTTTCGGGCACAAAATTCACCGGCTGCGCCAGCTCTCCGATTTTTTTGAGCGGGTCAGAGCCGGCGAGCAGGTCGGTCATTTTCAAGAGACCGGTGATGTTATCAATCCGCTTCCGATAAACCGGATAGCGGGAATAGGGATGGCGGTTGGCAAGAGTTAATGCCCGCTCAATGGTATCCATCTCTTCCAGCGCCCGGATTTCCACCAGCGGGATCATCACCTCGCCGATGGTGGTTTCACTGAACCGGAAGATTCTCCGGATCATCCTTTGCTCGTGGAGGGGCAGGTCTTTTCGGCGCTGATAGCTGGTGAGGAGATATTTGAGTTCGGCGCGGGGCAGGAACGGCTCAGCTTCTCCTTTTTCTCCGCCCAGAATCCGGCTGGCGCCTTCGCCGAGCAGAGCCAGAAACCAGACCAGGGGATAAAAAACATAGGAGAAGAAATAAAGCCCGAGCAGGGACTTGGACGCGAGCCGGTCCGCGTATTCCTGATAAGCGATTTTGGGAACCATTTCTCCGAGCAGGAGCAGGGTCGGGGACATAATCAGGAGGGTGTAAAGCTCGCCGAGGGCGCCGTATTTTTCGCGGAAGTAAAAAGTTGCCAGGGTGGATGCGGCCACCACGCAGAGATTGGTTCCGATCAGATGAGTTCCGATCAGCCACTGCGGCTCCTTTAGAAAGCGCTCCAGCATAATTGCCACCCGGCTTTGGGCGCCGTATCTTTTCCGGAGCAGGGTCTTATTGGCGCTGACAATGGCGATCTCGGAGCCGGAGAAGAATCCCTCCAACAGGATCAAAATGATCACGGTAATTAGAAGCGCGATCGGCCCGCTAATCATTGCGCTTTCCTGACCAGAATCCGGTTGATCTTCCGGTGCTTGATTTCCTTGACCTTGAAAACATAGCCTTCCCGGGCCAGCTCCTCCTCCGCGGCCGGCACCCGGCCGAACTCATTGAGCAGGTATCCGGCAATGGTCTTGATTCCCGGGGAATGAAGATTGGTATCCATCACCTGATTGAACTCGCGGAGCTCCAGCCGGCCCAGGACTTCCCATTGGCCCTCGCCGACTTGGGAAATTTCCTGGACCCCCTCTTCCTCTTCCCCGGCCTCTCCGAAAATTTCCTCCAGCAAATCCTCCAGGGTCGCCACTCCCATCCACGCCCCGAACTCATTGACCACCAGGGCGATATGGATGCGCCGGTTGAGGAAATCTTTGAGCAGGTCATTGAGTTTTTTCTGAGGCGGGATGCAGAAGGGTCTGCGCACCAGGCTTTCAAGGGATTTCGGCTGGGGGCCGGTCAGGAGCTTGATCAGGTCTTTGGCCGTGATGATGCCGATGATCTGATCCGAATCCTTTTGATAAACCGGCACCCGAGAATAGCCGCTTTCCAGGAATTTGCGCTTGAATTCCGGGAAACCGAGCTCTACCGACAGGCTGAAGATTTCCTGCCGGGGAGTCATCACCTCCGCCGCAGTCAGGTCCCCGAACTCAAAGATATTTTTCAAAAGCACATACTCGGTCTCATCCAGGATGCCTTCCTCTTCCCCCATCTCCACCAGCTCCATCAGCTCGCTCTCTTTGATCTCCTCTTTGCTCTCGCCGACCTTGATCCCGAGCAAGCGGAGCAAGGCCTCGCTGATTCTGCGGAAGAGGTATCGGGCCGGGAAGATCAATTTGTGAAACCAGTAAAAGGGCTCGGTGATGTAGCCGGCGAGGCGGGTGGAAAATCTTATGCCGATGGTTTTCGGAATGATTTCGCCGAAGACGAGGAGCAAGGCGGTGGCGGTGAACATACTGGCCAGGGTGATATAGGCGGAGAATTTGTCGCTCCGGGCCGCGGCCGGGGTGGATAAAAAAATCCGCGCGAAAATAGAGGCGACCAGGATGGAGATCAGGATATTGACGATCTCGTTTCCGATCAGGATGGAGGTGATCAATTTTCTGGGCGCGAAGAGAAGCTCGCGCAGTCTTTGCCCCAGGCGCATATTCTTCTTCTCAATTTCCGCCAGGGCTCCTCTTCCGATCAGGCTGAAAAAAGTGGTTTCCGCGGAGGAGAAAAATCCGCTCAGGACGATCAGGATAAAAACTCCTGCCAGCCGGATTTGAAGGGCGGTCTCCATCAGGGTTCCGGGCTGTCCTTTTTCGGAAAATGTTCAAACCGGGCTTTGGGGGGAGGAACCGGTTTTCCTTTTTTGTTCAGCAAAATTATTTCCCTGGTTTTGGCCGCTTCCATTCTTCCCACCCGGCTGATCTTGAGCTCCAGCTTGGCTCCAATTTTTCGGATCCCGGTTTCGGCCTCCGCGGGTGCGGTAAAGAGAAGCTCGTAATCTTCGCCGCCGGCGAGCAGGAGGCCGAGGGCGGATTCATTTGCCAGGGGCTGATGATCGTAATATTCGCTGAACTCCTGGCTGATCGGGAGCTGATCCAGATGAATGACGGCGCGAAGCGTTTTTGTCTTTCCGCTCTCTTCCAGGAGATGAGCGAGGTCCGGCATCAATCCGTCACTTAAGTCAATCATAGAATGCGCGACTCGGGCGAGCATCATTCCAGCTTCCACCCTCGGGGCCGGATTGAAGTGTCGGACCAGGAGCGAGGAATGGTGAAGGTCGGAAAGGTCTAATTGCTCCGCCCGGCTTTTTTTCAGAAGCTCAAATCCCAGGCCGGCGTCTCCGATGGCGCCGGTGACCCAGATTTCATCTTTGGGCTGAGCCCCGCTTCGGAGGATGGGCTTTTCTAAAGCCGGCCTTCCCAGAACCGTAATGCTGAGGACAAGTTTTTCCGAGGCCGTGGTGTCTCCGCCGATCAGCTCCACTTTATGCTCCAGCGCCACTTCCAGAAAGCCTTCCAAAAGTTCATCCGCATAATTCAAATCGGTGTCGGGCGGGAACCCGATTGCGGCCAGGGCGAATTCCGGGATTCCGCCCATCGCCGCGATGTCGGAGAGATTGACGGAAAGGGCTTTTCGGCCCAGGAGCCGGGGAGGATGCGCCGCGCGCAAAAAATGAATATTCTCAATCAAGAGGTCGCAGGTGATCAGAGTGGATTTCTGAATTTTCAGCCAGGCCGAGTCGTCTCCGATCCCGGCCAGCACTCCGGAATGAGGGGAAGCAACGCGGGCTCGGATCCGCTCAATCCATCCGAACTCGCCTAGATCAGAGATTTTCATATCTATATTTCTCCGCACAGGCGCCAAAAAATCCCAAGAATCATCGGAATCATTTTTCTGGAAAAAAAACGGAATTGTGCGCTTGCCAGCCCACTCGGAACCTATTCCTGGCCTCCTCCCTTAAATGGCTTTCTTCTTTTCTTCAAGAATTTCTCGGAGTCTTTTCTTTACGCCTTCATCTAGGCGTTCTTTTAGATTTCTTTCCTCTAATTCTCGCCTGATTTCTCTTCTAATTTGTTCTCTTAAAGGAAGCTTTTTATCTTCCTCTTCCTTTTTTATGAACATTTTATTCCCTCCATTTTTATTCTTCAAAAAGAAGCGATGGGAAACGACTCAAAGATATAACACCAACGCGCCCCTTCCCGCCATATACACGAAATCCTCCTCCTCGGGGTCTTGCTACTTTAATGCCTTCTGCTACAATAAAATTTTCATCAATAGTACGCCTATATTCTCCATATTTCAAAAGGCAAACTCCTTCTTTGTTGCAAAATTGTTTTCCCTCCATATTTAAATTTGTAATTCTTGAGTTATTCCATATATCTTTTTGCATGAATATCTAATTCTATCATCTTTTCTAAAAGAATATCTGGATCCTTTACCCCGGGCATATTTATCTTGGTTACCTCTTTTGCGGTAAGTTTTCTAAAATAAGCCCATTTTCTTTCTTGTGAAGCATTCACCTCTTTTATAAATTCGGGATGCAGTCTATTAATTTCTATTCTACCAAGAGGTTCCTTATAACGACTCATCCTATGTCTCTCTTCCTCTTCAAAATCTAAATCTAGCCAATTAAAACCACGCGACAATTTACCTCTAGTAATTTCATCATCCCTTGAGGGTCTTATTATTGGTGGTCTAGGAGGACCTTCCTCTTCTTTTGGTTGAGAATCTTGCTTAGTCGCCCCTTTCCCTGGAAAGTCCTTATCGCCTTCGCTTGATGAGATTGGCATACTTAATTTTACAAAGTCCGGCAATTCAGCCAATGCTTTGTTAAACGCCTTCCTCAAAGCATCATACATTCTTTGGTCTATTATTTTTTGATGCTCCTCACAAAGCCTTTGAATCTCATCAGTAAGAATCTTTTCAATGCTTTTTATTGTGTCAAGCCATACGGGAAAGGTTTTATGTTTTCGTATAATGCCAGAACGCGTGGTAGTGGTTTTTAAGAAATCACAATCTATTTCTCCATTTAATTTTCCTAAATTCCATGGTTCACAACTAAATTCATCCAAAGTGGTGATGTCATCTATTACCTTTCTATTTTTTATACAAACAGACACTTTACCAGTTTTAAATGTTGGACTGGGATTTATATATATATGAAATTTTATATTTCCAAAATCTGTTGGCTTAAGTGTTATATAAAATGGTTCACCTTTATAATGTTCAGGGATAATTCTAATTTTGGTTTTATCATCTATTATTTCTAAATTGTATTTTTCCCCCAATAATTCCATTCTTAATTTTACTTTGAAATAATCATTTAGCTTATGGGTTGTAAATAAATAAGAGGTATTTTTACTAAGTCCAGAAAGGTAAACATCTGTACCAGGAATGCCTCTTGTCCTTTCTATCTCTTCATTTATATTATAATCTAACGTGCCTTTTCTTATAGTCAACGAAAAGGTTTTATCCGAGATTTGCGAACGGGATACTATTTCGCATTTATCAGCTATTGCTTGATAACCTAAAATGCCAATTCCTTTTTCTCCTACTGTCTCGGGATCATATTTTTTAATAGATTTGCCTATGTTCTCAGCAACTCTTTTTAATTCAGTATCATCCATTCCAAATCCATTGTCTGATATTTTAATATAATGTTGTTTTTTAGTAGGTAAATATATAAGTATATGACTAGCTTTTGCATCTCTTGCATTTGTAACAAATTCGGTTAACGCTGCCCTTAAGTCATCATAAACTTCCCCTAGTAATTCTATAATATTTAATTTGTCACCAATATCTAGTTTACCATGTATCATTTTATTTTCCACTAAATTTATAAGTATTCATTATAAGCCAATTTTTAAATCTCTCTTCATCAAAAATTGAATCAAGCAATGCGGTAATATATCCAACATCATGGCCAGACAGAATATTCCTTAAAAGATCTCTTTCTTCTGTCTTTCCATTTTTGAAATATTCGAGTTCTTCATTTAATATAAATAATAATCGTTTAACGATTTCAGATTTATTTATTGCTTCTTTGTTTATACTTTTTTGATCTGATTGTGTTTTAGATTTTTGTTTAAAGCAATTCAGGTTTGTCGCATTATATAACTTTTGGAGGTTTTTTCCTGAGGGAAAGTGAACTCCGCTAAAATACTTTTTAAGAGTGCTATATGGTATGCCAATTGAATTCGCAAATTGTTTTCGGGTAGTCCATTGCTTTTGATTAGCAAACCACTCGGCTAAAGCATTTTTTATCTCCTGATTGTCCATATTACTATTTTACAAAATTTTAAAAATTTGTCAAGAGAAATTGTGTCTATTTTAAAAAGTGCTTTATTTACCTATTTGCGATTCAAATTCTTCTTAGATTTAGCCTGGTCTTTGGATCCGGGATAGCTCCGGCTAGCTTTTTTCTGCTCTGCTTTCTTGATGGTCTTGACCTTAATCCCGTTCTTCAGGCTCGCTTTCAGAACCTCTTCCATGGTTTTGGCAAAAGTAAAATGGATTTCTTTCCGGAGCTCTTCCGGAATATCTTCCAGGTCTTTCCGGTTCCGCTCCGGAATGATGATATTCCGGATCTCATTTCTGAGCGCGGCCAGGGCCTTCTCCTTCAGGCCGCCGATCGGGAGCACTCTTCCCCGGAGCGTGATCTCTCCGGTCATTGCCACATCCTTCCGGGCGGCAATCCCGGTCATTGCGCTGATCAAGGCGGTCGCCATAGTCACCCCGGCGCTGGGGCCGTCCTTGGGAATGGCTCCTGCCGGCACATGGATATGAATTTCCTTGTCCTCAAAATACTCCTGGGAAAAACCGAATTCAGGCGCAATGCGCTTGGCAAAGCTCAAGCCGGCCTGGGCGCTTTCTTTCATCACCTCTCCGAGATGGCCGGTCAGGATCAGGTTCTTTCTGCCCTGGACAATGCTGACCTCAATCCGGAGAATGTCGCCGCCGGTTCCGGTCCAGGCCAGGCCGGTTGCCACTCCCACCTCGTCCGTTTCCAGCTCCTCTTCGGGCAGAAATTGAGGCGGGCCGAGAAAAGAATGAAGATTTTCCTCGGTAATGATTACTTTTTTCTTCTCCCCCTCAGCCACTTTTCTGGCCACTTTTCGGCAGACGGTTCCAATCGCGCGCTCCAGATTCCTCACCCCGGCCTCCCGGGTATATTGAGCAATTACGCAACTGACCGCCTCATCCTCAAATTCCACATATTGATCCGAGATCCCGTTTTCCGTTTTCTGCTTGGGGGTCAGATATTGCTTGGCGATCCGGAGTTTCTCCTGCAGGGTATAGCCGGCAATTTCTATAATTTCCATCCGGTCGCGGAGGGTGGTTGGAATCGGGTCGGCCAGATTGGCGGTGGTAATGAACATCACCCGGGAGAGGTCAAAGGGAAGGTTGATATAATTATCCCGGAAGCTGAAATTCTGCTCGGGATCCAGCACCTCCAGCAAAGCCGCGGAAGGGTCTCCGCGGAAATCCATCCCCACCTTGTCAACCTCATCCAGCATAAACACCGGGTTATTGAACTCGGCCTGCTTGATCCCCTGAATGATCCGGCCGGGCATGGCGCCCACATAGGTTCTGCGATGCCCGCGGATTTCCGCCTCGTCCCGGATTCCGCCCAGGCTCATCCGGATAAATTTCCTGCCCATGGCCCGGGCAATGGATTGACCCAGGCTGGTCTTTCCCACGCCGGGCGGTCCCAGGAAGCAGAGGATCGGGCCTTTCATTTTGGGATGCAGCTTGCGCACGCTCAGATATTCCAGGATCCGTTCTTTAACTTTATCCAGGTCATAATGATCCTGATCCAGAATCTTTTTGGCGTTTTTGATATCCAGGTTATCCTTGGTGCTTTTGCTCCAGGGCAGCTCCACCAGCCATTCCAGGTAGCCGCGCACCCAGCTCGCTTCCATGGCGTCCGGATGCATAAATTCCAGCTTCTTCAGTTGTTTTAAAGCCTCTTCCTCCACCTCCTTGGGCATCTGGGCTTTTCCAATCTTCTCCCGAAACTCCGCCACCTCCGCGGCCTTATCATCCACATCTCCCAGCTCCTTCTGAATCGCGCGCAGCTGCTCTCTCAGGAAATATTCCCGCTGGGTCTTCCCCATCTCCTCTTTGGCCTGGTTCTGAATCCGGGCCTGGATTTCCAGGAGTTGCATCTCTTTGGCCAGAAACTCATTGAGCTTGCGGAGCCGTTCAATCGGATCAATCAGCTCCAGCAGCTTCTGCGCGTCTTCCACCGGAAGTCCGATATTAGCCGCAACCAGATCCGCAAACCGGCCCGGATCCTGCAGGCTCTCTAATACCATAAACAGGTCGGGCGAGATCATCCGGCCCATCTGCATCATCTTCTCCAGATTCTCTTTGACCGTGCGCATCAAGGCTTCTATCTCCACCGTCATCTCTTTGGAAGCCGGCTCGGGCAAGACTTCAATCCGGGCCTGGAAAAAGGGATTTTTCTTGAGATATTCCTTGACCCGGGCCCGGCTCAAACCCTGCACCAGGATCTTCAAGCGCTCATCCGGGAGCCTTAGCATCCGCATAATCGTGCCGGCAGTGCCTACCTCAAAAAGCGACTCCGGCTCAAGGTTTTCCTCCGTCGGATTTTTCTGGGTGGTCAAAAAGATCATCCGGTCTTTGCTTAAACTTTCATTCACCGCGGCGATGGAACTGTCCCGGCCGACATAAAGCGGGATGATCATAAAAGGAAAGACCACCACATCCCGGATCGGCAGCGCCGGCAAAATTTCCGGAATTTTGAAGGTTTGCTCCGAGCTTCCAGATGGCTTCTTCAGCTCCGGCGCCTCTGGTCTTTCCTCAGCCGCAACCGGCTTGCCTTTTGTTTCTTCCTCGCCCATTTTTTAGGTTTTCTCTCCTTTTGAGATTATTCTATTTTCACATCCCGGCGCTGGCCTCTGCGATCTTCTACTTTAGGAAATTCTATGGTTAGAATCCCGTTTTCCAGCCGGGCTTTTCCCTGGGAGGCCTTGCACGGAATCGTCAAGTCTATTTCCCGATAATACCTTCCGCATTCGCGCTCCAGGCAGAGATAAGCCCTTCTCAGCCCTTCTTTTTCAGGGTCCAACTCCTCAAATCTTTGCGCCTGCACATAAAGCCGATCCCGGATGATATAAAGCTCAATCTCTTCCTTTCTCACGCCGGGAAGCTGAATCTCAATCTGAAGATGAGTTTTGGTCTCAAAGATGTCAACCGCCGGCTCGCAAACCCTCTCTTCCCCCAGGGCATGCTCCAGAAATCCCGAAAAAGCCCGCTGAACCCGATCAACCATTAAATTGACTCCTTGCTGGTTAGAATCTATCTTAGCAAGTTCTGCTTGTCAAGGCGATGCTCGGCTGACCGGCTCCGCCGGATTTTAAGAAGGCAGGACCGGGCCCTGGTTTAAATTTTTTGGAGATTTGACCTTCCGGGTTGAGTATGATAAGAAAATCTTATGCGCGGGTCCGGCTTGATCCAGGAAAAAGGAGAAAACAATGACTGAAGTAAAAGGGAGTTTGCTTCTGGATGTGGTGCGCCTGATCCGGGCGAATAAGGATCGGGACTGGAAGAAATATTTAAATGACCGGGATCTGGAGATTATTCAGAGCCAGATTTTGCCGAGCAGTTGGTATCCGCTGGACACCTATGAGCGGGCCGAGCTTGCGATTTATCAGGAGATCGGGAAGGGGAAAATAGAAAACGCCCTGGTCTGGGGCAGATTTGCGATGGATGATCTGGTCAAGCGGGTTTATCAAAACCTGATTGAAGAACAGGATCCCCTGCTGGCCCTGGAGCGGTTTGCGCTGTTTCGGAAAACTTTGTTCCGGTCCAGCGATCCCGATTTTCAACCGATAGAATTCAAGCAGCTCGGGCCTAATAATGCCCGGATCACTATTAAACTTAATCATCCGCTGGAGCTTTTTGAAGTGTATGCTCACCAGAGTATGGGGTCGTTTGAGAGGCTGGTGGAGCTGGCTGGAGGGAAAGATGGCAAAGTAGCTATGGTGGAGCACGATTGGAAAGGCAGCCGGCCCTACGCGGTATTAGAGATTTCCTGGAAATAGGAGAAAAGATGGGAAAAGAAGTTTATGAAAAACTGGCGGAGAAGATTCTGTGCAAAGGGTCAAAAATTGTTCCGGAACTCTTCGCAATGATCACGGATGAGAAAGAGGCCGGGCTTTTGGTTCAGCTTCCCGGAAGCATAGCTGAGCTGAAAGCCAGGCTGGGCTGGGAGGAAAAAGAAATTGAGAGCCGGCTGAATCAGCTATTTAAAAAGGGCCTGGTCTTCAAGTCCAAAAAGCCGGAAGGGATTAAATATCGGCTCTGCCGGGACCTCGGGCAATTCCACGATGCCTCTATTCTTTGGTCCGGCGCGACCCAGGAGTTTTATGACCTCTGGCAGAAGTATATGGAAGAGGAATGGCCGGCCTATACCGTGTTTGTGGAAAAATTCCTGCCCAAGCCCTTTACCCGGGTGATCCCGATTGAGAAAACCGTTCCGGCGCGGAACCAGATCCTGTCCTCGGACAGCGTTCAGGAGATCATTGACAAAACCTCGCGGGTCGCGCTCACCAAATGCACCTGCCGGCTGATCGCGCATAAATGCGACAAGCCGGTGGAAGTTTGCCTCCAGGTGGGCAAGGCCGCGGATTACACGCTGGAGCGCGGCACCGGAAGAGAGATCAGCAAGGACGATGCGAGAAGAATTTTGCGCCAGGCCGAGGAAGCGGGATTGATTCATGTCACGGTCAACAAATCGAGCGAGTTCACTTATATCTGCAATTGCTGTGGAGATTGCTGTCAGGTCCTGCCGCTTTTGATCAAGGAGGGAAGGAAGCTCTGCGATCCGAGCCGGTTCCAGGCGAGCGTAAAAAAAGAGGATTGCAACGGCTGCGAAATCTGCCTGGAGCGCTGCTGGTTCAAGGCGATCCGGATGATCCCGGAAGGCGGAAATTCCATTGCCGTCATCAACTCGGAAAAATGTATGGGCTGCGGACTGTGCGCCCTCAAATGCCCGACCGAGGCGATCCAGTTGATCCAGGTCCGCGAAAAAGAATTCATCCCGGCGTGAAAATCAGTAGCCAGCATTCAGTAGCCAGTAGCCAGGGAAAAATAATTAGCGAAGGCACGCTTTGGTCGCGGCCACCGCATAGGAAAACCAATTGACCCTGAGCACCGCCATTCAGAAGCACTATCAAGCAATTAAGGACCTTGACCTGAAAATCTTCCGGCCGTAGCCGGATATCCATCATCCGGCAGTTCCAAGACTCGCTTTGACCCCGCTAACCTATGAGCCCATTAGCCAAATCTTTGGATTTGACAAAGTCCCCTTTGACCTCAATAATACTATTTATGAACAAGCAAAAATCAGACGCCTCGGGTTCCACCGGATTAAAAGGCGTGGGCTTCGTGGTAGATGAGCGGGGCAATAAAAAAGCGGTTGTAATTGATCTTTCCCTTCATCGCAAAGTCTTGAAGGAATTGCTGGAGGACCTTTACGGCCGTCAAAAAATCAAGGAAAGAAAGGGAGGGCGGAAGCTCAGTAAAGCCGAATTTTTGAAAGGCTTGAAGGATGACGGTCTCTTATGAACTGGTTTTCGCCCGCTCCTTTGATCAGGATATCCGCAAAATAGACCGCAAGCTGATTCCCTGGCTGGTGGGAAAAATTCTCGCTCTGGAGAAAAATCCGCGTCCGGTCCAATCAAAAAAATTAAAGGGCGCTGATGATGAATACCGGCTCCGGGTTGGAGATTATCGGGTGTTTTATACCATTGATGATAAGAACAAATTGGTGGCCATCTACCATCTGGCTCACCGAAGAGAAGCTTACCGGCAAAAATAACATTAAGCCCAACCGAGGCGATCCAGTTGATCCAGGTCCGCGAAAAAGAATTCATCCCGGCTTGAATTTTGCGGTGAACGGAAAACGGAAAACGGCTTGTCCGCTTCAGCTCCGAGGGAGCGGAGGCGGAGGAACGATACCCGGAAAATGCAGGGGCGAACCGCCGTTCACCGGGATTCCCGCGGCAAAAATCCTTTGCTCATCGGGAAAGAGGGCCGGTTGACAACTTAGATTTTTAAGTGCATACTTAAAGTGTGCACTTAACAAGCGGAGGTGATTCTAAATGAAAGCGTCCATCCTGGACCTGAGGAGACGCCCCGGGGAAATCTTAAGAGCGCTGGAGCAAAATGAGCCGGTGATCATTTTTTATCGGGGCAAAAAGAAAGGAGTCATTTATCCGGCGCCGAACCGGAGAAAGAGGAAAGGCTCGGTCAAGGAGCACCCGGCGTTCGGGATGTGGAAAAATCGGAGGGACCTCAGGGATGTGGGAAAAGCGGTTCGGGTTCTGAGAAAGGAACGGTTCAATGCTCTTTGACACGGATATTTTGATCTGGGTTCTGCGCGGGGATGACCGGGCCGCCCGGCTGGTGGATCAGGAAGAGGAGCGACTGCTTTCCGTGATCAGCTATCTGGAGCTTATCCAGGGAGCTAGAGATAAAAATGAATCAAGAAAAATCAAGAACTTTCTCTCCGATGCTGGATTCCTGATCACGCCCCTTTCCGAAAATATCGGCCATCGGGCATCCATCTACATTGAAGAGTATGGCTTGAAGCAGGGAATGAGAGTGGCGGATGCCTTAATCGCGGCAACTGCCGTGGAAAACCAGCTCTCGCTTTGCACCGCCAATCAGAAGCACTATCAAGCAGTCAAGGAGCTTGACCTAAAAATCTTCCAGCCTTCGTATGAAAGAATTCTATGAAAACCCTCACCAGCATTAAACTTCTAAATCAAGTTCTGACCCCAAAATCCTGACCCCAAAATCACACTTTGCGCCCTTTGCGTCTTTGGTGCGCCAGGAAGTTTGGCTGATCTGATGATCTGAAAGGAGGTCATACTGGAATTGTTCGTTCGCCAGTTAGCGAAGCAGGCGGTTGGGGGAGTAATCCTTCCAGCCGAAGCCCTGCCGA